>JAESFX010000038.1_pt1 | contig 294213 bp, 220 predicted proteins | sample 9269501 | NCBI WGS metagenome assembly JAESFX01 (sample SAMN14515570, study PRJNA621655) | algae metagenome | isolation source: Desmonostoc geniculatum HA4340-LM1 and co-occurring heterotrophs from cave... | place: USA: Maniniholo cave, Kauai, Hawaii | collected 2009-07-28 | reverse complement strand
CGGCGGTTCGATCCCGTCATCCTCCACCATTATTTATTCGTAACGACGCGGGGTGGAGCAGCTCGGTAGCTCGTCGGGCTCATAACCCGAAGGCCGCAGGTTCAAATCCTGCCCCCGCAACCAATTAACCTTCGGAAATATCCGAAACAACGCTGTGGAGCTGTGGTGTAGAGGCCTAACATGCCTGCCTGTCACGCAGGAGACCGCGGGTTCGAATCCCGTCAGCTCCGCCATTTTCCCCCTAAAGATCAAACAGAAGTTTGCGGCTTGCTTAATCTTTATGCTTTTCGGGAACCCTAATGATGGGGAAATAAGGCTCGGTAGCTCAGTCGGTAGAGCAAAGGACTGAAAATCCTTGTGTCGGCGGTTCGATTCCGTCCCGAGCCACCATATAAATTTATCTTGCCGCTGTAGCTCAACTGGTAGAGCAACTGACTTGTAATCAGTAGGTTGGGGGTTCAAGTCCTCTCGGCGGCACCACCCTATGGCGGTCGTGGCGAAGTGGTTAACGCATCGGTTTGTGGATCCGACACTCGGGGGTTCAATTCCCCTCGATCGCCCCATATGTTCGTTTTAAACATTGGTTAATGTTGGGGATTAGCCAAGCGGTAAGGCAACGGACTTTGACTCCGTCATTCTCAGGTTCGATCCCTGAATCCCCAGGCATTTTTATTAAGAGCCATTAGCTCAGTTGGTAGAGCACCTGACTTTTAATCAGGGTGTCGAAGGTTCGAGTCCTTCATGGCTCACCAGTTTCATATGCGGTTGTGGTGGAATGGCAGACACGCTATCTTGAGGGGGTAGTGGGCGTACGCTCGTGGAGGTTCGAGTCCTCTCAACCGCACCAAAAATCCAATATGCGGTCATGGCGGAATTGGCAGACGCGCTAGATTCAGGTTCTAGTGGTGTAACAACCGTGGAGGTTCGAGTCCTCTTGACCGCACCATCATTAGCGGAAGTGGCTCAGCGGTAGAGCATCGCCTTGCCAAGGCGAGGGTCGCGGGTTCGATTCCCGTCTTCCGCTCCAATTTTTTTTTGCGGCCTTAGCTCAGCTGGATAGAGCGTTTGACTACGAATCAAAAGGTCAGGAGTTCGAATCTCTTAGGCCGCGCCATTATTACGGGATGTAGCTCAGCTTGGTAGAGCACCTGGTTTGGGACCAGGGGGTCGCATGTTCAAATCGTGTCATCCCGATACGAGAAAAAAGCTCTTTATCCATTATGGATAGAGAGCTTTTTCGATTCTATGCATTTTATATTCCATCTTCGTTTGGCCGAGCGATCGCGGTGTGGCAGACTTCGCTTATTGACGCGAACATCCTTAAAAATTGTGTTAGATTCCACACACAAAGAGGGGGAGACCGATGACAAAGATTACGATATGCATTTGTTTCATTTTATCGATCGCTCTATTATTATCGGCTTGCAACCAATCATCTGCAGACAAGACCGGCAATCCTCAACCCGCAGCTTCACAAGCTGCCGAGAATAACGCGAATCAGTCTTCCGAATCAACCAGTAGCCCGACGAGCACTTCGGAGGCAGAGCCGGCCTCGAGCTCGGAACAGCCGACAGAGACAGCGGATATGGACTCCATTATCCCGGCCGGCTGGCAGTTGTACGATGAGGCTCATGGCCCTCTTGCTAAAGCCGAAGGAGATCTCAACAAGGACGGCATCGATGATACGGCGGTTATCATCGAGAAATCGGATTTCGAAGAAGGCGTTGCATCGTCCCGGTCATTACTAATCGCCTTTGGCATGGCGGATCATGCCTACGATCTCTCTATCGTATCGGAGCATACGATCTTGAGCGCGGATGAAGGCGGTGTATGGGGCGATCCCTTCGAGAGTATTGCGATTGATAGAGGCTCGGTTGTGATCAGTCATTACGGCGGCAGCAACTGGAGATGGTATAGCCGCTATCGCTTTCGCTATCAAGATGGGGATTGGTACTTGATAGGAGCGACTACTGGTGAATACAACACAGGCGCAACGAACATCGAGAATGCGGATGAAGAGGATTACAATCTGCTGACGGGCGATTATAGCATTAGAAGGGGCGAAGACGGCAAGACGACCGCGGAAACCGGCAAACGAGAGATAAATCCCCTTATTAAGCTGGACCAGTTCGACATCCGTTCAGCGGATCCGGCAGGCACGGGAAGGTAAACGATTGGACGAGCCTCCCTTTGAACGCTAGTTAAACCTTGCGTTTAAAGGGAGGCTTTTCAAATCGATAATAGCGTAAAAGTTTTCACCCGGCATCAGCGACGGAGCAGGCGTCCAGTCCATGCAGAACAGCCTACACGCGATAATCCGTCCTGTAGAGGGATGGGGGCATGCCCATCTTCTTGGTAAAGTAGCGGCTCAAATAAAAGCCGTTGTTAAAGCCGCTGGCCTGCGCGATCTGCTCCAGCGTCATGGCCGTGTGCGTCAACAAGCGGCAAACCTTGTCCAGCTTGACTCGCTCAACGTAGGCTGAAGGTTTCATGCCGCTGGCGCGTTCGAAACGCCTTGCGAACTGGACGGGCGTCAGACCGCATCGTTCGGCGATTAAGCCTATTGAGGTTGGCGTTTCACAGATATCGTCCAGCATGCCGCGAGCTTGCTCCATCGAGGGATCGGATAACGGCTGAGCGGCCGGCTCCGACAATGCTTCCCGCTCGGCGTCGTAGAAGCGGAAGAGATCCAACAAGGCATGGTTCCGCCAGAGCGAATAGGTTTGCCGGTTAACGCCAGTTTCAGTCCCCTGGCGCAGCGATTCCAGCGAGGAGTAGAACCGATCCGACGTGCGATAGCTCAGGTGTACCGGCGACGTATAGTCCGGGTAGGCAACCGGTTTGCCCGCGCGGTCCAGCCAGTGGAACAAGAAGTAGTGAAAGGAGATGGGGCCGTCGGCATGACGGCGGAACGGGACGCCGGGAGGACAGATAACGAGGTCTCCGGCTGCCGCGCTGCCGCTCGTTCCTCCTATTTCGTACCGGAAAGAACCTTTCGTGACCGCGAACGCCGCCCATTGTTCATAAGTATCGGATGAACGTTCGAATGAAGGCTTGCTTTCATATTCATGGTGCCGTACTACGCTGATCGCATGCTCCCAGGGAGAAGGGAAAATCATGCTTGTTTCACTCCATCCTATTATGAAAAAAAGTATATGCTGATTTCGATTATAGTGCATGGAAACAACAAATACCACCATTCTATAATGATATTAAATGAATGGAGGGTGATTCAGTTATGATCATTAAGGAACCGGCAAAAGACATCCCCGTCTTCTACGAGGCGGATATATGCGTGCTTGGTGGCAGCTGTACCGGCGTGTTTGCCGCCGTAAGAGCCGCTAGGTTGGGAGCCAAGGTCGTCATCGTGGAGAAGCAGAACGCGTTCGGCGGCGTGGCGACGTCGGGGCTCGTCAATATTTGGCATTCGCTCTATAACACCGAATTTTCGAAGCAAATCATCGCGGGTCTTACCTTGGAGACCGTTGAGCGGCTGCAGCGCGTAGGGGCCGTGAAGGAAGAGAAAAAGAGCCATTCCGTCGGTTATGTGCTCAATACGGAAGAGCTGAAGATCGAGCTGGACAATCTGATCGTCGAAAGCGGCGTGAAGGCCTACCTGCATACCATGTTCGTAGCGCCTCATGTAGAGAACGGGGAGCTTAAAGCCGTCATCGTGGAGAATAAATCGGGCAGGGGCGCCATTCTCGCCAAAACGTTTATCGACGCGACGGGAGACGGCGATCTGGCGGCCAGGCTGGAGCTGGATTACCGGATCTCCTCGCACTTCCAGCCCTCCACCACCTGCGCCAAGATAAGCGGCTGGGGCGCGAGCGGAGACGTGCAGAACGACGTGACGGGCAGCGACAGGTTGATCGGACTGGATCTGCAAGCGGCGCGCCTGACGTACCGCGACGAGTTCGGACTGCCCGAGGGCTTTGGCTGGGGCAGGCATGTGCCGGGCTCGAAGGACGTGTACATGTACGCGGGCACCCGTGTCTACCACGCCAATAGCGCGGACGGAGAGCAGCTCACCTACAGCGAGATCGAGGGCAGGCGCCAGGTTCGGGCCATTATGGATCTGATCCGCAAGTACGGCCCGGATAATGGGGTCTCGCTGGTGTCTCTGCCATCGTACATCGGAACCCGGGAGACCCGGCATGTCGAATGTCTTTACCGGCTGAGCGGAGACGAAGTGCTTTACGGCAAGTCATTTGACGACGCGATCGCCTACGGCAGCTACCGGGTCGACATTCATCACCAGGATAAGCCGGGGCTGACGTTCAAATATTTGGATGGCGAGCAGGTGTACGTTCGGCCCGGTTATCCGAACGAGGTCGGCAAGTGGCGCGACGCGCTTCCGGTCAATCCGACGTTCTATCAGATTCCGTACAGGAGCTTGATTCCGAAAGGGCCTTACAACAACGTCATTCTAGCCGGCCGGATGATCGACGTCGACGACGAAGCGTTCGGCGGCGTGCGGGTCATGGTCAACATGAACCAAACGGGGGAAGCCGCGGGCGTTGCCGCGTATCTGTCGCTGCATCGCTCGGTCGGAGCCTTGGAGGTGGATACGGCAGAGCTTCGAGGACAGCTCGCGGCCGGCGGATCCGTTATGTTGTAGGAAGAGCAGCAGTTAAAGAAACCCAGGCTGACCGCAACTAACCTTTTTCCGTTGACAGGCATCCAGGGCTGCCATACGATGAGCTTAGACAGAACGCGCAAATTAGCATAAGGAGGACGACGGCCGATGCAAGTGCTCGTGATCGAGGACGAACCCCAGTCGCTGGACGGAATGAAACGGATCATGGGGACGCTGGATGCTCGCATCCGGCGTTCCTTCTTCTGCAGCCACGCCGCTGAAGCGCTGGAAGTCATAGAGGAATACAGGCCCGAGCTGATCGTGACGGATATTATTTTGCCTGACATGACGGGCCTTGAGCTGCTCGAGTCCATTCGCTTCCGCCAATACGAGCCCAAGATCGTAATTGTAAGCGGTTTCGATGATTTCGAGTACGCCAAGCGCGGGCTCAAGCTGGGCGCGGTCGATTATTTCCTAAAGCCGTTCGATACCGAGCTGTTCCTGCGCAAAATCGTCGAATGCCTCGACTGGATCGAAGAGGAGCGGCGGGAGCGCCAGGAGCATCATCGCGCCGTCGAGCTTGCTCATCTTGGCACCCGCTCCATGCGGGACGTATTCTTGCTGGGCTTATGCCTGCAGCAGACTGACCTGCAGGAGCATATCGTGCACCGTCTTCGGACCTGGGACTTGGAATGGCTGGCCACTGCTCCCTATAGAGTCGCTGCCATTGCGGCGAGGCCGTTCTCGGACGAGCTGGCGGAGAAGGAAGAAGACGTGTTGTCCTTTGCGACGGGCAACGTTCTGGAGGAAATATTGCGGGAGCAATCTCCGTCAGTCGCGTTCATGAACGCGAAGAAGTATTGGATCGTCATCGTGCCGGCCCGGCGCGCGGCGGAATTAGCGGAGCGAATCGGGCACGATATCTCGACATACGTCAAGCAGGAGGCTTGTCTCGGTTTGAGCGACGAGGCTTCCAGCCTCCAATCCCTGCACGCGGCTTACAGACAAGCCGTCGATTCGCTTCGCGCGGCGTTCCTCAGCAAGAACAGGAATATTTATTATTACGAGGAGCTGAAGGAACACGCGCTCAGCACGGAAGAAGAGATCAAAGCATGCATGCTCGGCTCTGTCGTCGCCCAGGATGACGAAGGGATGAGGGAGGCCGCATCCATGTTCGTGGGCAGCCTTGTCATGAAGGGCCGTGCGGTTAGGCCCTCCGATATTTCCCAGCGCTGCATGGACTGGGTGATGGACTTGCAGGATGCCATACGCCGAAGCGCGGGACTGGGCGCGGGAGAAATGCCCGTTGCGCTGTGGGACGCACTTGACGAATGCGAATCCATGGACGATGTAAGTCGCGCGCTTGGAGACTATTTCGCCGCACTATCCGCGCAGATCAGGACGAAGAACAAAAATTCCATCGTCGAGCAGGCGATGAAGCTGATCGGAGCTGCCTTCACCCAAGATATACGACTGCAAGCCATAGCAGACGAGCTCGCGATTCATCCCGTATGGCTGAGCCAACTGTTTAAGAAGGAGACAGGCGAAGGCTTCCTGGAATACGTGACCGACCTCCGAATCCGCAGGGCGAAGGAGCTGCTGCGCGACTCCAGCCTGAAAATATACGAAATCGCGGAAAGCGTTGGCTATGCGGACGTTCATTATTTCGGCAAGCTGTTCAAGAGGAAGACGGGACAGACGCCGAAGGAATACAGGTACGGCAAATGAAGAGGCTCGTCAGGTTTTTCCTCGGAACGCCGTTATTTGTCCGCCTGCTGCTCCTGCTGACGTTGTCCGTTTCGCTGCCCGTAGCCACGCTTGGCTTTATATCTTACGAACGGTCCAAAAACCAGATCGAAGAGGTGGCCAACGTGTTTCTAGCGGATAACGTGGCGCAGAATGTGCACCGCGTCGAGCGGTTTCTTAAGGAAGCCGAGCAGCGCTCGGAGGCGGCGCTGGCTTCGCAGGAGCTGCAAGATTTGCTGAAGACCGCTTCGCCGCGCCTCGTCACGGACGAGATCGCGTATATTCAGCGAATGAACGGGATCATCGCGGAGCTTAAGGGCCCTTTCGAGCTCTACGTGTTTCCCGCCAATTACGACGAATATCCTAATTATCGCAATTTGCTGCAATACAAGCAGGTGGAGCCGACGGAGGAGATGTTCGCCTCCGCGGCGGCGTTGGAGGGCAGGGGCTATTGGATGCACGAGTGGAACCGGCAATGGCAGGCGCCCGACTTCATGTACGTGCGCCAGATCAGGTCGCTGGACCGGTTCCAGCCGCTTGGCGTCATGGTCGTGCGCGTGCCGGACTTCATGATTCGGGAGGAGCTGATCGTTCCTTCCCTGTACCCGCGTGCCGAGCTCGTCATGATGAACAAGGAGGGAGCCGTGCTGTCCCATTCGGACGCGGAGCAATACGGCTCGCCGTCCGAGCTTGATAGGAACGGCGATGCATACGTGCACGCTTCTCTCGGCTTGACGGCCGGCGAATGGAAGCTCTCCATTCTGCTGCCCAAGGGAGACATAACGGCGTCGCTTGAAGAGGTCAAGCGCTACACCGTATGGGTGGTTCTCGCAAGCCTGATCCTCATTACGGCGCTGCTCTTCATGATCGCGCGTTCGTTCACCAATCCCATCAAACAAATTATCAGCTACATGAAGAAGGTGCGCCTCGGCCAATTGAAGTCCATGCCCGTTCAAGAACGGCATGACGAGATCGGACAATGGATGAGCGGGTACAATGCGATGATCGAGAGCTTGCTGGAGCAGATGGAGACGATTCGCGGCATGGAACGGGAGAGCAACGATCTCGAGCGCCAGATGCTGCTGCTGCAGATTAACCCCCACTTCCTGTACAACACGCTGGACTCCATCAAATGGAAGGCGCAGGCGATCGACGAACCCGTCATTTCCGACATGGTGACGAGGCTGGCCGCCATGCTGCGTTTCTCTTTAAGCGAGGGCAGCGGCTGGACGACGCTGGAGAGGGAGCTTGCGCATGTCAAGAACTACGTAGAGATCGAGAGGCTTCGTAATCCCGGACAATTCAAGGTTCTCTATCATGTGCCTTCCGAATTGCTGGGCGAAAGCATGCTGCAGCTTGTCCTGCAGCCAATCGTGGAGAACGCGATTCGCCATGGCATCAATAAACGCAAGGAAGGAGGCGGGAAAATCATCGTCTCGGCTTACAAGGACCACAACGACATCGTCTTCTCCGTGGAAGACAACGGTCCCGCTCTTCCGTCAGCCAAGCAAGGAGGGATCGGACTCAGCAACGTCGAACGCCGGCTTACGCTTCACTTCGGGGAAGGAGAACGAGTCTTAGCCGAGCCTGCGAGCAGCGGCTTCAAGACGACGGTCGTTCATCCGATGACTCGGACTACACGTTAAGGAAGTACTCGCAAACGTAAAGAATAACCCGTATTTTCGAGAGAAAATACGGGTTATTCTTTATGTACGGCCACAATACGACGTACCCGCAAAGGAGAATCCGCATGAACAATCAAATCGATCCGGCTGCCGCGTCTCGGGCGCGATCCCGATTGACAGCGCTCGCATGGCTCGGTGCCATAACGAAGCCGCTATGGAAATATAAGACGCTCTATATGATGCTGCTGCCCGGACTCGTCTATTACGTGCTCTATCGTTATGCCCCCATGGGCGGGGCTATTATCGCTTTCAAGGATTTTAACGTGACAATGGGCTTATTCGACAGTCCGTGGGCCAACCCCTGGTACAAGCATTTTCAAGCTTTCTATGAATCGCCGTATTTCGCCCAAATTCTGACCAATACGTTCCTGATCAGCTTCTACAAGCTGGCATGGGGGATGCTGCCGGGCATTCTGCTGGCGGTCATGCTGAACGAGGTGAGGCTAAAGGCATTCAGGAGCGTCGTCCAGACGGTGACGTACCTGCCCCACTTCCTTTCCTGGGTAATCATCTACGGCATCTCGCTGGCGTTGCTGTCCGAGACGAGCGGCCTCGTCAATCATTGGCTCAAGGAAACCGTCGGCGAAAGCATCCCGTTCCTCTCCTCTACGGAGTGGTTCCGCAGCATACTCGTCGGTACGGAGATTTGGAAGGATACAGGCTGGAGCGCCATTATCTATCTGGCGGCGATCGCGGGCATCGATCCTTCCCTCTACGAGGCGGCCCGCGTGGACGGCGCCGGACGATTCCGCAGCATCTGGCATGTCACGCTCCCCGGCATCCGAAGCGTCATTGTCCTGCTGCTTATTCTCAAGCTCGGCCATATGCTGGACGCGGGCTTCGATCAGATCTACATCATGTACAACATCCACGTTTATCCCGTGGCGGACATCATTGATACCTGGGTGTTCCGGACGGGGCTCGAGCAGCTTAACTTCAGCTTGGCTTCGGCGGTAGGGCTGTTCAAATCGGTGATCGGCTTCGTGCTTGTCGTCATCGCCAACAGCATCGCCAAGAGATGGGGGGAGCAAGTATGGTAAGCGGATGGAACGACCGGTTGTTTAATGCCCTGAACTATATCATCTTGACGCTAATCGTCGTCGCGGTTGCGTTCCCTCTGTTTTACGTCGTGTCGGTATCGCTGACGCCATACAGCGAAGTGCTGCGGAATGGAGGCTTCGTCGTATTGCCTCGCAGCATCACGTTTGAATCGTATGCGGCGTTCCTCGGCGATTCGCTCATTCCGAGAGCGTTCGGAGTGACGGCGTTCATCACGATCGTCGGGACGGCCATTAACCTGGCGTTAACGTCGTTAATGGCTTACCCGTTAAGCAAGCCTTACTTGCCGGGCAGAACGGTTCTGCTGTTCCTTGTCGCCTTTACCTTGTTGTTCAACGGCGGCGTCGTGCCGACCTATCTTATCGTCAAGATGACGGGACTCGTCAATTCCGTGTGGTCCATGATTCTGCCCAGCGCGGTATGGTCGTTTAACCTGCTCATCATGAAGACGTTCTTCGAGGGGCTGCCGAGGGAGCTGGACGAAGCGGCCAAGATCGACGGCGCCGGCGAGCTTCGTATCTTGGGGCAGATCGTGCTGCCGCTGTCGATGCCGGTCATCGCGACGGTGGGATTGTTCTATGCGGTCGGGCATTGGAACGAATTTTTCCAAGCCATCATGTATATCAACGACAGCGCCAAATACCCCGTGCAGGTCATCCTGCGCAATATTCTGGCAAGCGCGATGATGCCGCCCATGGACGCGGAGGACGTGTTGCCTTCGGAGTCGCTGCAGATGGCCGCGGTCGTCCTGTCCGCTCTGCCGATCATCGTTGTTTACCCTTTCGTCCAGAAGTATTTCACGCAAGGGATGCTTCTTGGCTCCGTCAAGGGTTAACATAGATACTAATAGAAAAAGCGAGGGGAAACGAAATGAAAAAAAGAATGGCAAGTTCGCTTACCGTCCTGCTTACGGCCGCCATGGCATTAACCGCGTGCGGCAGCGGGAACAACAATGAACAGGGCAATGTACCATCGGCAACGGCAGACGAGGGCAAAGCCAGCGTACCCGTGGAGATCGACTTCTTCGCGTCGGGCTCCGGCATGCCGGCATCGAACGAGGACTTTATCCTGAAGGCGCTGAACGAGAAGCTGAACATGAAGCTGAACTTCAACGTGGCGGCCACGGAATACGAGCAGCAGCTGAACGTCAAGATCGCGGGAGGCTCCGCGCCGGACATGTTCGCGGTTTCGAAGACCCAGCTGCAGAATTACGCCGAGCAGAACCTGCTGCTGAATCTGGACGACTACCTGGACCGCATGCCGAACGTGAAGAGCAAGCTGACGGCCGACGACTTGAACAAGGGCCGCGTGGACGGCGTGTTGTACGCCATTCCGAAGCGCGCCTACCTGCCGATGTCCACGTACTGGATCCGCAAGGATTGGCTCGACAAGGTCGGCCTTCAGGCGCCTAAGACCGTGGAGGAGTTTAAGGCGGTCGCTGGGGCATTCACGGAGGGAGATCCCGACGGCAACGGCAAGAAGGATACTTACGGCATTACGGGCAGCGGCTTCGGCAGCCCCGACGCGGTTAACGCGCCGTCCACCTTCGATCCGGTATTCGCCGCCTTCGGCGTCGCGACGCCGGGGCAATTCCAGCTTAAGGACGGCGATGTCGCTTACTCCACCGCGCTTCCGGAGATGAAGGAGGCATTATCGTTCATCCACGGGCTCGTGAGCTCGGGGTACGTGGATCCCGAATTTATGACGAACAAAGGCTTGAAGCATCAGGAAAAGGCATTTATGGGGCAAGCGGGCATCGTATTCCTCAATTGGGGCGAGATGGTCAAGGATAATTACGTGGAGCAATACAAGGCGATCAATCCGAACGCCGAGTGGATGCAATTGCCGGCGCTGACGGGACCGGGGGGCACGTTCCAAGGCAGCTTCGATATCGGCAGCACGGGCGGACGTTACGTCATGCCTGCCTCGCTTGCCAAGGAGCCGGAGAAGCTGGACAAGGTGCTGGAGTATTTGGATTACGTAACGGGAGACGAAGGCTCCAAGCTGGTTATGTACGGCATCGAGGGAGAGCATTACAACCTGGAAGGCGGCAAGGTCGTGGCGACCGATCGCGTCTCAGAGACGAGCTACGCGTTTAATCATCAGTTGACCGGACGCGACGAGCTGAACTATTTGAAGACGAAGTTCGATAAGCAGCAAAGCTACATCTCGTTCGCGGCGGAGGAGCCGAGAATTACGACCTACAACGAGTTCGTGCCGATACCGGAAGGCGTGTCCATTAACGACAAGAACAGGTACGAGACGGAAGAAATCACGAAGTTTATTTATGGCCAGCGTTCGTTCGACGAGTTCCCGTCGTTTGTCGACAAGCTTATGAACGACTTCGAGGTCACGACGTATCTTGAGGAAGCGAAGACGGTGCTCGGAGAGCTGGGTTATGTGAAGTAACGAAGGGACAAGGGCGACGGCGGGGGACTGACAGGTTCCTCGCCGCCCATTTCAAAACGAAGAAGGAGTGAAATCATGATTGGAATCAAGAGAACGTTATGCGTGTTCATGGCTATTGTTTTGTTAATCGGAGTTTTTCCTTACAATGAAAAGAAAGCGTTTGCATACGATGAGTTCGACGTATTGCGCGATAAGTGGAAGGAGATGCTGACGGGCGGAACGTCCTATTCGGCAACGGATCCCGACATCGCGTCCAAGATCGCGGCGATCGAGACGGCGGCTCAGAACAACTGGAGCACGATGGATGTCTCGCCTGGCCGGACTCGGCTGTGGAGCAATCTCGGCGGCGGCGGGAGCGACGTCAAGCTGGCATATCGCAAGCTAAAGGAGATGGCGCTGGGGTATGCCGTTCACGGCTCTTCGCTGCAGGGCAATACGGCGCTTAGGGACGTTATCGTGTCCGCATTGGACTGGATGTACGCGAATTTCTACAATTCCTCCTCCGGCGGCGGAAATTGGTGGGACTGGGAGATTGGCAGTCCGATGGACCTCAATGACATCGTTGTCTTGATGTACGACGACTTGACGGCATCTCAGCGAGCCGACTATATGTCGGCGGTAGAGCACTTCTCGCCGATCGTCGAGATGACGGGAGCCAATCGCATGTGGAAGATTACCGTCGTGCTTATTCGCGGCATTATCGTGAAGGACGCCGCTAAACTTGAAGCCGCGCGCGATGGGCTGAGCGCCTTGTTCCTTTACTCCAGCAGCGGAGATGGCTTCTACCCGGACGGTTCTTTCATACAGCACTCTTCCTTCCCGTATACGGGAGGGTATGGCAAGAATCTCGTTTCGGACCTCGCCAACGTGATGTATTTGCTGCACGGCTCGTCGTGGGAAAGCACGGACAGCCGAAAGGACGTCATTATTCGATGGGTGTACGATAGTTTTGTTCCGCTCTTGACCGACGGCGCGATGATGGACATGTCGCGCGGACGGGAAATATCGCGGATCGCGTTCCAGGACCATGTAACGGGCCACTTCGTCATGCAGGCGTTGATACGCATCGCTCAATTCGCGCCTTTCGCAGATTCGCTGGCGATTCGGGGACTGGTGAAGGAATGGATTGCCGGCGATACGTATCGAAGCTTCTATGATGACGCGACCATCAACATGATCGTGCTTGCCAAGGAAATCGTGGGCGATCCATCCGTGGTCGCGCGGAGCGTGTCTCCGGCCAATCATCAATTCGTCAGGATGGACAGGACCGTTCACCGCCAGCCGGATTATGGCTTCGCGGTAGCCATGCATTCGACCCGCATCTCCAACTACGAGTCGATTAACTCGGAGAACAAGAAGGCCTGGCATACGGCCGACGGCATGACGTATCTGTACAACGGCGACTTGGCGCAGTTCAGCGACGACTTCTGGCCGACGGTGGACCCTTACCGGCTGCCCGGCACGACGGTATTGAAAGAGACGACGGTTGGCAGCGGCAGGAACGGCAGCAATGCGGTCGGCGGCGTGAGTTTAGGCGAGTACGGCGTATCCGGCATGCGGCTGCAGCCCGTCGGACAGACTCTCGACGCGAAGAAATCCTGGTTCTTCTTCGATGACGAGGTAGTGGCTCTCGGAGCCGGAATATCGGCGAGCGCCGGCAATAACGTGGAGACCATCGTCGAGAATCGGAAGCTGGGAGGAACGGGCGGCAACGCGTTTACGGTAGACGGAGCGGCACAACCGACCACGCTAGGTTGGAGTGATGCCTATACCTCCGCGGAATGGGCGCATCTGGACGGGAACGGAACGGAGCCCGGAATCGGCTATTATTTCCCGGGAGGAGCGTCGCTTCAGGCGCTTCGGGAGTCGCGTACCGGCAAGTGGAGAGACTTGAACACATACGGCACATACGGAGACCCCACGAATCATACTCGCCATTACTTGAAGTTATGGATGGACCACGGCGTCGATCCGACGTCCGGGAATTATGCATACGCATTGCTTCCCAATGCGTCTTCGGTGGAGACGGACGCTTACGCGGACAACCCTGACTTTACCGTGCTGGAAAATACGGCGGACGCGCAGGCCGTGGAGGAGACGTCGCTTGGACTTACCGGCGTTCAATTCTGGAGCGATGCGCCCAAGACCGTCGGCGGGGTGACGAGCGACCGAATCGCGTCCGTTATGGTGAAGGAGACGGCGGATGAGATTCGCTTGTCGGTTGCAGATCCGACGCATGCCAATACGGGAACCATTACGATCGGACTGGATGCGGCAGCGGCGTGCGCTCTCGAGAGCGACCCCGCCATTTCGGTTGTCCAGCTCAGCCCTTCTATTGAGCTGTCGGTTAACGTGAATGGCGCGAAAGGCGGAGCGTTCGGGGCCGTGTTCAAGAAATCGGGCACCTGCAGCCCGGCGTCGGCGACGCATACGTACGAGGTGGAGTCGATCCCGCTTGCTTCCTCCGGCGACAGCTCGGCGGTGTATTCGACGGACTCGGCCGCGAGCGGCGGAAAGTGGCGCAAATATAATGCGGACGCTCCGCTCGATTATATCGAGCATGCCATAGAGGCTCAGGAAGCGGGTACTTATGTCGTGAAGGTACGTTCGAAACGGGCCAATGATCGGGGAACCGCGCAGTTGACGGTTCAGGGTACGCCGGTCGGCGCGCCGATCGACTTCTATTCTTCGGGCTCCTCGTTCCTGACGGAGACCGTTGCGACGGTTTCGTTCCGGCATGCGGGTCCCAAGACGTTCCGGTTTACCGTGTCCGGCAAAAACCCTTCGAGCACGGACTATATCATCCCGCTGGATGCCATCGTGCTGGAGCGGATAGGGCCGGCGCCGAATGACTTGTTGCTGGAGGCCGAGACGCAAACCATCGCGGTTTCCGCCGGCGACACGCATAGCGTCGTGAACGACAGCGGAGGTTCGGGAGGCAAAGTGACCAAGTTGAACGCCAATGCCGCGGGGGACTATATTCGGTATACCGTCGCCGTGACGGCCCCGGGCACTTACAGATTAGAGGTGCGGACCAAAAACTTCACGGATCGAGGCAAATTCCAGCTCTACCTGGACGGTGCGCCGCATGGAGCTGTCATGGACCTATATGCGACCTCCCAAAAGTTCGTCGTACATGATCTGGGAGTGGCCAACTTCGGCGCGGCTGGGACATACGAATTGGAGTTCCAGGTAGCAGGCACGTCGGGAACGGGCTATAGCTTGGTGATCGATTCCATCACTTTGTCTAGCCAATAACGACATTGGCGAGAGATCGGTGTGCATGTTGGCGCGGCTGCTTGCAATTTCTAAAAATATCCTGATCTAGCAACATGTACAGCCCCCCCAGCGTTAATGGTGTATACACATACAAGGGGGCTGGATCGATGAAGGCAGAAAATTCGTCTATGGGGTCGGTGAAAGGAATGCGACGGCGGTTGCGCTGGCTGTCGGCAGCGTTGCTCGTATTGGTTATCGTCGCAAGCGCATGCTCGGGCGGAAACGACGATGCGGGCGACAGCGGATCGGAAAGCACGACCAACAAAGCGCCCAGGGAAGCTTCCGAGTCACAATCCGGGTCTGACAGCAGCGATCGCGAAGCAGAGCCGACAAAAGAAAAGGCGGAGCGCGGCGGAAGTTATTCGGGTTCCAACAAAAAGGTTCGGGCGGGGCAATTGACGGCGGGAGAATGGGATGACTCCGCGGCTTGGGAGGCATTCCGCAATTTGCTTAACGGCCAGGAAGCGGAGAGCAGCAAGCAAGTATGGGGCTTTCGGGATTTTCAACGACTGGAGGTTGTCGTGTCGGCTAACGGCAAGGCCTTATCGGACGCGGAGGTCGTGCTGCAAGACGGCAACGAGGACGTATGGCGGGCCCGGACGAATACGGATGGGATCGCCTACGTATACGCCGGGCTTTACGACAGCGATCAAAGATATGGGGGCTCTTACTCCGTCCAAGTCCGCGCCGGGCAGGAAACGAAGACGATGCAGGGGCTGGACATCACGAAGCAAGGCACCGTCAAAGTGGATTTGGGCCCTAACGCTGCCGGAGCGGGGCCATCCGACCAGGTCGATCTCATGTTCGTGGTCGATACGACTGGCTCCATGGACGATGAGTTGAATTATTTGACGGCCGAGCTGAAGGACGTGGTGCAGCGGGTGTCCGATGAACATGCCAATCAGCTGGGGCTACGGGTAAGCGCCAACTTTTACCGGGATAACAGCGATAGTTATGTCATAAGGCCCCATCCGTTCACGACGGATATCGATAAGGTCGTCGACCAATTCGGGCAGCAGAATGCCAGCGGCGGAGGCGATTTCCCGGAAGCCGTTGATCAAGCGCTTCGCGACGCCGTCCATGAGCATGATTGGAGCGAGGAGGCGCGAGCAAGGCTGCTGTTCCTGGTGCTGGATGCTCCCCCGCACGAGGAGCCTCAAATTATCGACGAGATGCACAAGCTGATCGAAGCCGCGGCGTCCAAAGGCATTATGATCATCCCGGTCGCATCGAGCGGCGTGGACGTGGATACGGAGTATTTGCTGCGATTTATGTCCGTGGCGACTGGCGGAACTTATCTCTTCCTCACCGATGACAGCGGCATCGGCGGCGATCATTTGGAGCCGGCGGCAGGCGAATACGAGGTTAAGCTGCTCAACGATTTGCTAGTGGAAGTCATTAACCGTTATGTAACGTAATCGTTTTATGTTAGAGGGGCTGTCCATGAAGTCGATCGAGACTCTCGGGGCGGCCCCGTTGCGTTTAGAATTATGGCATCGCGGGAAATCATTTGCGCGAGCCAAAGAATGAGAGAATGTGATATGGTAGAAGAACTAGAACAAGCTTCGGCATTTTCTGACGCAGCAGCAAGGGGGCACGCTTCATGTTGGCCGCGATACAAAGAATGAAAGCGGTTTATTTTCCGTTACGCGCCAAGTTTATGATTCTATTCTGCCTATTGATTACGATTCCTTTCCTTGTGATCGGCATGATCACGTACAAGAAGTATTCGGCGGGCGTCGAGCGCAATACGTCGGAGCTGACCTATCAGCTGGTCGACCAGATGAACGTCGGCCTGGACCGCTACGTCAAGGAGATCGAACGTCTTACGCTTATGCCGCTCTACGACGACTCCATTATGCGTATTCTCAAAAACCATCGCGAGAACGTCTCCGAGAGCCCGTACTTGACGAGCGACGAAACGTCCAAGATGAATCTATTCATTTCCTCTCTCTCCTTCGACCGTTCCGAAATCGAGAGCATCGCCATCTATACGAATGACGGAAGCATCTTCAGCAATCTGGATCAAAGCGTCAACACGCGGTGGCGGGAGCCGGAGGGGTACGCCTGGATGGACGCCGTCAGGGAGGAGGACGGCGGGCTTGTCATCGTGCCGCCTCACGTTTCCGATTATTACGTCGTGCCGAAATCGGTGATCTCGATCGCCCGCGTTATCCGGGAGCCTTACACGAACAAAACGCTGGGCATGATCAAAGTGGACTTGACCACGCAGGGGTTCGAGTCGATTCTGTCCTCGGCCAGTCTTGCCGGCAGCGGGCGAATCGTCATTACGGACCGCGAAGCTCGTTTAATCTTTGCCAATGCGGGAGCAGGCGCAGAGGAATATCGCTCTGCCGGTGACGAGGTGTCGGGGACAGATGCGGGCGGGAGCAAGTCCGGCGCCGAGGCGGCTCATGGCGGCGTTCCGGGCGATACGTTCATCAGCGCGTCGACAGAATCGGACTATACGGGGCTGCGCGTCACCGCGATGATGCCGCTGCGCGAGCTGCGCAAGGAAGCGCGCGAGCTGTCGGAATTTACGCTCATCGTGTCCGTGATCGCGCTGGCGGCCGCTTGCGCGCTGGCCATCCTATCCGCCGGCAGGCTCGTGAAGCCGATCGCCCACCTGCACGCCAAGATGAGGCAAGTGAAGCGCGGGCAATTCCAGGAACGGGCCGTCGTATCGTCCAACGACGAAATCGGCCAGTTGACGGAAGGCTTTAACGCGATGATCGGCGAGATCGACCGACTCGTCAAGGAAGTGTACGAGACCCGGCTGCGGGAGCGGGAATCCGAGCTTTCCGCGTTGCAAAGCCAAATTCATCCCCACTTCCTGTACAACACGCTGGAGATGATGAACATGCTGGCTCTGCAGGGCAACGGAGGGCAGCTATCCGTCATTGCCACCAGTCTCGGCAAGCTGCTGAGGTACACGGTGGACAACAAGGAGCGGAGGGTGTTCCTGCAGGACGAGCTCCGCTTCGTCGAATCGTATTTGCAAATTCAGGCGTTAAGGCTAGGGGATGCGTTAAGAGTATCGGTGCGAGTCGATTCTTCTTACGATCGCTGCATCGTCCCCAAGCTGCTGCTGCAGCCGCTCGTGGAGAACGTCATTGAACACGCGATGGGAGCGGCTCCCGTCCATCTCCGCATCTCTGCCAGAGTCGATGGCGACGATTTGATCGTCACGGTGCAGGACGACGGGATGGGGATGTCGCCGGAGCGCAAAGCTCGGCTGGAGCGGGAAATGAACGAGCCGGAGCAAGCCCGCGCGGCGGAAGGCAATCCGCAGGGCAGCTTTGGCCGGGTGCAGAAGGGGTTCGCGCTGCGCAATGTCCATCAAAGGATCAGGCTGCTGCATGGCGAACCGCATGGCATAACGATAGATCAGTCCGCGGAGGGCGTAACGTTCGACATCCGGCTGCCGATCGAATGGGGGAATTGACGATATGCACAAAGTATTTCTTGTAGAGGATGAGGCCATTATCCGCGGCGGGCTCAAGCAGTTGATCGAGGGCGTCATCGGCGGATATCAGGTCATTGGCGAAGCCGAGAACGGCAAGGCGGCGCTGGAGGCGCTCAAGACGGTCCGTCCGGACCTGCTGATTACCGATATCCGGATGAACGAGATGAACGGCCTAGAGATGATCAAACGGCTGCGCGCCCAATATCCCGATCTGTACATTCTGATCTTGAGCGGCTATGCCGATTTCGAATACGCGAAGCAAGCGATCAAGTTCGGCATCAGCGACTACTTGCTTAAGCCGATCGATCGCGTCGAGCTGATGCAGGCTCTTGATTCTTACAAGCGCAAAGCCGCGCCTAAGGCGGAGGCGGCCGCGGCGGCTGCCGAAGACGAGGAAACGAGCCGGGGCCGGCAGCTCATCCGCCGGGTGAAGGAGCTGATCGCGGATCGGCTGGACCGGGAGATTTCCCTTCAGTCCGTGGCCGAGCAGGTGCATCTCAACCACGAGTACTTGTCGGTGCTGTTCAAGAACGAGACGGGCCAGCACTTCTCCGATTACGTGACCCTGTGCCGCATGAACAAGGCGAAGCAGCTGCTCCGCGACACTAATCTCAAAATATACGAGGTAGCGGCCCTCTCCGGCTACGTCAGCGCCAAACATTTTATGGCCGTGTTCAAGGATGCCGCCGGCGTGACGCCGACGCAGTATCGGGACGGGACGGGGTAAGCGGGCGCATGGCGCCAAAAACCGGTTAAAGAAAAAAGGGCATCGCGGATCTAGACCGTTCCCGTGAGGCGGTGAGGCGATTGATCCATGCCGGCTTATGAGAAGCGAGGTAATGCTGCCTTCATAGTTGGACATAAGAAGTGATGTTGCTCCGCTTTCATAGCCTTGGGCCATACCGAACTTGACTCGTGCTTACCCCCGCGCCTCCTCGCGCGCCGCACGCCCTCCGCGCTCATGCGCGGATTTTTTTATTGCCCGTAGAAAGGCGGGAGGAGGCTTGGGGTTGCTGGAGCTGCTAGAACTGCTGGAACTGCTGGAACTGCTGGAACTGCTGGAACTGCTGGAGCTGCTGGAGCTGCTGGAACTGCTGGAACTGCTGGAACTGCTGGAACTGCTGGAGCTGCTGGAGCTGCTGGGCTATTGCGGAATTCAAAGGTTGCGCAACATCTAAGTGACTCGGTTAAAGTCGCTTTGCAGGCTAGTGGTTGTTACAGACTTGTGGAAGCGTGGATGCTTGACGATAAAGCGGGGGGGCCAGCGAAATAATAGATATGGCGAGGCTGTCGATTAACAGGCAACTAAGCTTGGAACGTTCTGCTTTGGGCTAACGGACCTCAAGAGGCTGCCGATTCATGGTGGATGGCAGCGCAGTCAAGTCGTGGCTGAACGTAATGGACACCAGGGGCGCTATTTTGCAATTATAGGACCTGTACAAATTGTAACGGACACAGACGACCTTAATGACATCAAAACCGCGTAGAATGGGCGGAAATCCATCAAATAGAGTCATCTGAGTCCGTTAGAGTTTCAATATCGCGAAAAGGCAGCAAATAGAGCCTCTGCGGTCCGTTAGCGAGAGCAGAACGTTTCCGCTCCGTTACTCGCAATGAATCGACAGCCTCCTCAAAGCCGTTATAAGAGGCATTTTGCCGCTGTTGAGCATCTAACGGACCGAGATGCCGCCTTATCATGCGTGTTCGCCGTTTTCGTGCTGTTTGGGCATCAATACGTGCTATTCAGTCCGTTACGCTACCGAACATGCCGCATTTTTGCGGAATAGCGGCCATGGAGTCCGTTGCGTTACATTTACTCGCGAAGGTTCCATGGCGGTTAAGCGAGAAAGGGAAAAAATGTTCATTTCGTTAGGTTTACGAATCCCGAATTTCATAATATGATTAGATAAGTTCCTATTTTAACCATACGAATGGCAAAATAGCGAAGTCGTTGCTATTGTCATTTTGTTAGATTAATGAAAAGGCGGCGTCGCACATGCGGGAATACGATTACGAGTATGCGGACTTTATTTATTACACGCCGGGCGAGCTCGATAAGTCTTCGGGGCTGTGGCCGGTGCGGGCGGGACGCTGCGTTGCGAAGCCCAATTACAAGGTGGGTCCCAAGAGGATCGAGTGCTACAGCCTCCACTTCGTAAGGGAGGGGAAGCTGCGCCTGGAGCATGAAGGACGCGAGATCGAGCTCGGCAAGGGGGATCTCTTCTGCTTGTTCCCCGATCGCACCTATTATTACGACATGCTTCCGGCAGAGCGGCCGCTCGAGATGAGCTGGCTGGCCGTAGACGGCGGCGGCGCAAGGCAACTGCTGGAGCTAGCCGGTCTGACGGAGGAGAAGCCGTTCCGCAAGGAAGCGGTGTCGGAGCAGGCGGCAAAAGCCGCAGGCGCCGCCATTGACGCGCTGGAGCTCGTTCAGCGTTGGCAGGCCGCGGCGGCGCTTGAGCTGCAGGCGTTGCTTTACGGCTTGTTCTCGGCTTTGATGCCGGCGGAGCCGGAGCAGGGGACCGAGCTGGCGGGCTGGATTCGCGAATGCGAGGAGTACATGGAGCTCCATGCTTCCGAGGGGATTACGGTTCAGCAGGTCGCGGAATTCGCGGGCGTGCATCGCTCGTATTTCACCCAGGTATTTACGGGAGAGACGGGCATGCCCCCCATGAAGTACTTGCAGAAGATCCGCATGGATAAGGCCAAGCGGCTCTTGATCGAGACGGATGCCTCGGTGACGGAGATCGCTCTGTCGCTCGGCTATCCCAATCTCTATTCGTTCACTCGTGCTTTCAAGATGTATTACAAGGAATCACCCCTGGCGTTAAGGAAAACAAGGGCATAGCCCCGTAGAAGCACACTAAGATTGTAAGCGATTACAAGAAGGGCTGCGGAAGGAGCTGATTGACCGACATGAAGCTGTCGACCCTCAGGCGCTGGATTTCGCCTACCTTAAGCATTCAAGGGAAAATATTTCTGGCATTCAGTCTTGTCGCGCTGCTTTCCATTTTCTCCATATCCGGCATCTTCTACTTCAACATGCGAGAGACGATCAAGTCCAACGCGGTGACCTCGGTATCCGATAGCATCCGTCAAGCGGACGAATCCCTGAACATCATGCTGGAGGAGATCGACCGGTTAAACACGGTCGTCATCACCAATAAAAATACCGTCATCGATACGTTGATCAGCCCTACGGAGGAAATTAGCTACGAGTGGTTCCTGGAGCAAAAAAGGATTGAGGAGTTTTTGTCGTCCCTAATCTTCTACAAGCCCTATCTGACGCGCATCGCCGTAGTCGGCCTGAACGGCAAGGTGTTTTTCTCCGGGGGGCCCTGGGTGGATCGAACGATTCTTGGAACGCCGACGATGGACTACATGCTGCGCAACGGCTCGCGCCACGCTTACTTGAAGCAGACTGGCGTCACGGAAACGATCGCGGTAGGACGCGAAATCCGCTATGACCGCAAGACCATCGGCGTGGTGATGGTCGACCTCGATTACGAATTTATCCGCAAGACGTACGGCATCAAGCCGACCGCGGACAGCATGGTGTACGTGCTGGACAAGGAAGACGGCTTTGTCTACCGCTCCGACCAGACGCCGTACTTTGCCCCGGCGGAACAGAAGATCGCAGGCTTGAAGCGGGAGCTTGCCGGCAACGGCGAAGCGGTGGAACGGACGATCGAAGGAAGGTCCTACACCGTGGTCAGCCGGCAGTCCGATCATACGGGCTGGACGACGCTGGCGCTTATTCCGATGGACTCGCTGCTCAGCGAATCCATCAGGCTGCGGAATCTCATTCTCGAGGCCTCCGGCATTGTCCTCCTGGTCGTCTTGATCGGCTCGCTGCAGGTATCGTCCCGCATTACGATCAATATCCGGCGGCTGAAGTCCATGATGATGCTCGTGAAAGACGGCAATTTGACGTTTCCCAAAAAAGAGATCGGGACGAAGGACGAGGTCGGGCAGCTGTACCATGTCTTCATCGGGATGGTGGAAGAGCTGAAGCGGCTGCTGGAAGGAATCCGAGTCAGCGAGAAAGAGAAGCGGGAGGCGGAGCTGACCGCGCTCCAGGCGCAGATCCGGCCTCACTTTCTGTACAATTCGCTTAATACGATTAAATATTTGGCCAAGCTGAACGGAACGCCCAATATCGAGGAGGTGTCAGGCTCGCTGATCGATCTGATGAGGGGCGTGCTGGGCAACTCGAACGAGTATTTGACGGTCCGGGAGGAGCTGAATTACGTGCGAAGCTACATCTCCATCGTCAAATACAAGTATATGGAGCCCATCGTGGTCCATGAGGAGATCGAGGATCCGTCCTTGCTGGAGTGCCGGGTGCTGAAGCTCACGCTCCAACCGATCGTGGAGAATGCGGTGCTTCACGGGATCGGCTCGCGAGAGCAGGGCGGGTACGTGACGATCCGGATCTACGAGCAGGACCACGATCTTATGATCCAAGTGACGGACAACGGCAAAGGCATGACGCCGGAGCAGATGGAGCTGCTGCTGGGAGCGAACGGCAAGTCGCAAACGTCTTCGAGGTTCAGCGGAATGGGCGTTCGCAACGTGCACGAGAGAATCGAGCGCATGTACGATAGCCCTTACGGCATCAAGCTGTATAGCGAGCCAGGGTTGTATACGAAAGTCGAGATTCGATTTCCCAATATACGGGGCCTGGCCGGCTCCGAACGAGAGGTGATCTAGGATGTTTCGAGTGCTGCTGGTAGACGACGAGCCGCTGGCTCGCAATGGGCTGCGGACCTTGATGGATTATCGCAGATACGGATTCGATATTTGCGGCGAAGCCCCGAACGGCGAGACGGCGCTGGCTTTGATTGCGCAAGCCCCGCCCGACGTCGCGATTCTCGACGTGAACATGCCCGGCATGAACGGAGTAGACCTGAATCGGACGATCAAGGAGCGGTATCCCGATGTTCAGACCATCATGCTGAGCAGCTACGACGATTACGATTACGTTCGCGACTGCTTGAAGAACGGATCCGTCGATTATTTGCTGAAGCACCGGCTCGACGGAGAAGCCCTGCTGCTCTTGCTGAACAAGGCGGTACGGGCAAAGCGGCTGGCTGTAACCGAGCAAGCCGCGCGCGGCGATCGCGGAGCCGCCGAGTTACCGGCGCGGGTCCGTCCCGAAACGATCAGAGGACTGATCGTGGATGCCGTCAGAGACAGGCCGGGAGCTGCCGCGGAGCTGGAGAGCAGCTCCAGGAGACAAGGCCTGTATCCGGGCGCGGCATGCTACGCGGCCGCGGTCCTGCAGATCGTTCCATTCATGCTGCTGACGGAAGCCAATACCGATGTCCAGACGAACCGGTTGGTTCAGCAAGCCGTCGATCTCATGCAGCAGAGCCTGGGAGACATCGCCGAACGGACGGCCGCTTACGTGGAGGACGGGAGGATCGTCGTCGTGTTCGCGTTCCGCGAGCGGAGCGAGCATGCCGCGGCCAGCGAAGCCGGCAGAGGCATGAGCAAGCTCCGCCACGCGCTGGAGCTGTACCTGAATGTGAAATCAATCTATGCCGTCGGCCACGTATGCGGCAGCTTGGCGCAGCTCCGGGCTAGCTACGCATCCGCCGAACGCTCGCTAGACGCGACTGACGCGGCGACCGGCGCGGCTCCGGCAAGCGGGCAAGGGATCAAAGAGACGCGCTCCGCCCTTACGATCGAAGAACAGAAACAGCTGCTGCTAGCCATCGAAAGGCTGGACGAGCGCGGCGTGCAGAGGCTGATCGCCTCCATATTCGATTCCGTCAGGGCGCAGCCGCCGCATTCGCTTGCGGTACAGATGTTCGTCAGCGAGCTGCTGCATATCGGAGAGAAGGCTCTCCGCAAGGGGGGGGCATCCGTTCCGTCCGCCAAGGAGGCGGACCGGCTTCCCTCGCGCGGCGAGCTGGGTCGGCTGGGCAATGTCGCCGAATTGGAGAATTGGCTGCAGACCTACTACGTCGCTCTGCTTAAGCTGCTCAAGGAGCGGCATTCGACGGGGGGGTATTCCCGCCATGTCTCGCAGGCGATCGGCTTTATTTTGGAGCAATATTCGACGTTCGTGACCCTTGAGGCGGCGGCGGGAGTCGTCGGCCTCAATCCGTCGTACTTAAGCAGGATCTTCAAGGAGGAGACGGGGTCGACGTTCTCCGAATACGTGAACCGGGTCCGGGTCGACGCGGCGCGCAGGCTGCTGGAGAGCGGGCAATATTCCATCAAGCAGATCAGCGATCAGGTGGGCTTCTCCACGCACAATTACTTCTTCAAGGTGTTCAAGGAGGCCACGGGCATGACGCCGCAGGCATATTGGAACAGTCTGGGCGACGGCAAGACGGCGGGAGCGAAGGCGTAAAAAATGTGGAGTAAATAGTCATATATGTGTAATTCGCCGTAATCCGAGGTGCCTTATAATGAAAAAACACCGACTAGTAAACGCTTTCAATAATCGGTGAATCGATAGTCTGGGGGTTCATTCACATGCGTAAAACATGGGGGAAATACACGCTTGCCACAATGATCGTCACAAGCTTGATCGCGTCCGGCTGCAGCAACGGCGGCAATGAAGGCGGCAACGAAGGCAACACGGGAGGGGCTAACGGGTCCGGCTCGGCCGAAACCGGCGTGAAGGCAGACGGGTTCCCGATCGTGGAGGCGCCGATTACGCTCAAGATGTTTACTCGCGTCGCGCCGGTCAACGGTCCGTTCAAAGACATGCCCGTATTCCAGGATTACGAGAAGCTGAGCAATATCAAGGTGGAATTTATCGAGACGCCAACCGACGGCTTTGCCGAGAAAAAGAATTTGCTGTTCGCCTCCAACGAGCTTCCCGATGCCATATACCGTTCCGGCCTGTCGCAGCTGGAGTCCATCCGTTACGGAACGGCGGGCCAGCTGATCCCGCTTGAAGGCTTGATCGAGCAATACGCGCCTAACCTGAAGAGCCTCTTGGAGCAATATCCCGAAATCCGGGCCGGCATCACGACGCCGGAGGGACATATCTACGCAATTCCGGGCATCGTCACGCTGGGCTCGGCGAGAACCGACAAACGGTGGATCAACCAGTCCTGGCTGGATAAGCTGGGGCTCGAGATGCCGACGACGACGGATGAGCTGTACGACGTTCTGGTGGCGTTCCGCGATGGCGATGCCAACGGCAACGGGCAAGCGGACGAGCTTCCGATGACCGCGCGCGTCGGCATGCCGATCGTCAACCATATGGCGGGAGCGTTCGGACTGGATTCGCAATTGGGCTACAACATCAATCTAGAGAACGACAAGGTCGATATTTGGAGCGGCAACGAACGTCATAAGGAATTGCTGATGTATCTGAACAAGCTGTACAAGGAGAAGCTGATCGATCAGGAAATCTTCTCCCATACGGAAGCTCAATTCCTCGCCAAGCAAGGAACGGGCAATACCGGATACTTCTTCGACCAGACGAACAATAATTTCCTCTCGATTCAGGACCAATACGTAGGCATCGCGCCGCCGGAAGGTCCGCACGGCGATCGTCTGCATAGCCAGATCGGCCCGGTAGGACGCGATTACGGAGCTTTCGCGATTACGTCCGTCAACAAGCATCCGGAAGCAACGATGCGCTGGATCGACTACTTCTACGGCGACGAAGGCTCCACCTTGCTTCGCTTCGGGCGGGAAGGCGAGCATTACGAGCTGAAGGACGGCATGCCGTATTACACGGAAGAGTTTCTGTCCGTTATCGAAAACCAAGCGAAAATCACTCCGTACGCGGGAGGCGGCGCGCCTCACATCATCAGCGACAAGGTAGCGTCGTTCATCAATCCGCCGCAAGTGCAGCAAGCGTTCGAAGCGCTTGAGCCGTATCTGCCGGAAATCCGTTACGCGCCGCCGTTGTTCGACGAAGCGACCGCCCAAGAGGTCAACGTTCTTCGCAACGACATCGACAAATACATCGAGGAGCAAAGCACGAAGTTCATCGCCGGGGCGCTCAGCTTCGACAAGTGGGAAGAATTCCAGTCTACGCTGGAGAAAATGAACATCGCGAAGCTCGAGACGTTATACCAGGAAGCTTATGACAAGATGGACAAATAAAGCGGATAACGCGAAGAGAGGTAGGGGATGCCCATGAACAGCATGATCGAAGGCGCGGGGGCTTCCCCTGCGCCGGTCCGCAAGAATAAAAACGCGGGCCTGTTGAAGCAAATGGCCAAGCGGTACGACCTGTACATCATGCTGCTGCTGCCGGTCGCTTTTTATTTGATCTTCCATTACGGACCGCTCTACGGTCTGCAGATCGCCTTCAAAAACTTTAATCCGGCTAGAGGCATTACGGAAAGCCCATGGGTAGGCTTCGTCCATTTCGAACGGTTCTTCGACTCGTATTACTTTTGGCGTCTGTTATGGAACACGATATCGATCAATCTGTTTTCGCTGCTGATCGCTTTCCCGATTCCGATTCTGCTGGCGCTGCTCGTCAACGAGTTACGGAACCGGAAATTCAGCAAGCTGCTGCAAAATATTACGTACATTCCGCATTTTATCTCCGTCGTCGTTATTGTGGGCATCCTGCAGGCCATGCTGTCGCCAACGGCGGGGCCGATCAACATGCTGATCGAGATGCTCGGCGGCGCGCCGATCCGCTTCATGGAGAGCGCCGGCTGGTTCAAGCCGATCTATATCGGCTCCAACATCTGGCAGAGCATGGGCTGGCAGTCCATTATCTACATCGCCGCGCTCAGCGGAGTGAATCCTCAGCTGTACGAGGCGGCCAAGATGGACGGCGCCTCGCGCCTCCGCCGCATCTGGCACGTGTCGCTGCCGGGGATCGTCCCGGTCATCGTCATTCTGCTTATTCTCGATGTCGGTCACTTCATGAACGTGGGCTTCGAGAAAATATTGCTCATGCAAAACAACCTGAACCTGGAATCCAGCGACGTCATCTCCACGTTCGTCTACACGACGGGCATCTTGAAGGGCGAATACAGCTACACGGCGGCAATCGGCCTGTTCAACTCGGTCATTAACCTCATGCTGCTGCTGCTGGTCAATCGATTCGCGCGCAAGACGTCGGAGACGAGCTTATGGTAAAGGAGGGAATCGCTCATGGAAAAGGGACTTGCAACGTCCAAACCGTCTGATGAGCGGCTGTTCGACGGTATTCTGTACGGCATAGCCGCCATCATTATGGTCATTGTCTTATATCCGCTTCTGTTCACGGTCAGCGCTTCGTTCAGCGACCCGTCCAAGGTATTGGGCGGAGAAGTGTGGATGCTGCCGAAAGGGTTCAACGTCGAGGCGTACGCGAACATCCTGAAGAACGACCGGATCTGGACGGGCTACGGCAACTCGATCCTGTATACCGTGGTCGGAACCGTCATCAACATCATCATGACGATTCTCGCGGCATATCCGCTGTCGAGGCCCGATCTGCCCTTGCGCAACGGGATTATGGTGCTCATTACGCTGACGATGTTTTTCGGCGGCGGACTCATTCCTACGTACTTGCTCGTCAGGGATCTCGGCATGGTCGACACGATGTGGGCGCTGATCGTTCCGGGCGCCATCGCCACCTACAATCTGATCGTCATGCGGACCTACTTCCAATCCAGCATTCCGTGGGAGCTGCAGGAGGCGGCCCATATGGACGGCTGCACCAACTGGAGACTGCTCTTCAGCATCATCCTGCCGCTGTCGAAGCCCATCTTGGCGGTTATGGTGCTGTTCTACGCCGTCGGCCATTGGAATTCCTTCTTCAACGCGCTGATCTATATTCGAGAAGAGAGTAGATATCCATTGCAGCTCGTGCTCCGCGAAATCTTGCTGATCAGCCAGTCCGCCCAAGTCGACGGCGGCAGCGTCGGCCTGGAGAAGCAAATCCTGCTCGCGGAAAGCATTAAATTCGCGGTCATCATCGTGTCCAGCCTGCCCGTGCTGATTATGTATCCCTTCGTGCAGAAGCACTTCGTCAAAGGCGTCATGATCGGCTCCGTCAAAGGCTAAGGCCCATACTAACGATTACATTGGAGGTACGTTTTGAATAAAACAGCGAAAATAACAGTCGATTGCGGCGAAGTCAGCGGGCATGCGGTCAACCCGTACCTGTTCGGGCATTTCGTCGAGGACATCAGGGATCATATGGAAGCGATGCTGGCGTATCCGCTTAAGGATATGGACTTCGAAAGCGAGTCCGAAACGAAGCGGGAAATATCCGGCAGCTGGTATGCGCATACAAACGGACGTAACACCAAGTACGCGCTGGAAGCTCCGGCTCCCAAGCATTCGGGACGGGCGCAGCGCATCCGCTTGCTGAGCGACGACGAAGCCTATGCCGGCATCGCGCAGAAGGCGGCGCTCAAGGGGCCGGCCGACTATCAGGTGAAGGTGTTCGCCCGCGCGTCGGTGGAGCTCAAGGAGCTCGTCGTGGAAGCGGTGGATCGCCGCACGGAAGAGGTGCTAGGTGTCGTCGTCATCGAGCTCGCGAGCCACAATTGGCGGCAATACGAGACGGTCATGTCCGTCTCCCGCGCCTGCGCGGACGCGGAGCTTCGCGTCTATGTCCCGGCAAGCCATCCCCGCTGGACCGATCACGTGTCGACCGGCATGCTGTGGCTGGATCACGTCTCTCTGCTCGCGGCGGACAGCGTTGCCATGGTGAAGCGGGAAGTCATCGACATGACGAGGGAATTAAACGCCGGCATGATGAGGCTGTCGGGCAACTACATCTGCGCCTACCATTGGGAGCACGGCGTCGGTCCCGTCCTGGAACGGCCGGTCATGTACAACGAAGCGTGGGGCGGCTGGACGAGCAAATATTTCGGCACGGACGAATTTATCGCCTTCTGCCGGGAGCTTGGCGTGGAGCCTCTCATCAGCGTCAACGACGGCTCCGGCACGCCGCAAGAAGCGGCCGAATGGATTCAGTATTGCAATGGCGGCGCCGACACGCCGATGGGGGCCCTTCGCGCCGCGAACGGCCACCCCGAGCCGTATGGCGTCAAGTACTGGGAGATCGGCAACGAAGTGTGGGGGCAGTGGCAGGTGGGGACCTGCACCGCCGAGACGTTCGCGGCCCGCACCGTATCGTTCGCGGGGGCGATGAAGGCGGCGGACCCGTCGATCGTGCTGCTCGCCTGCGGCCATTACGACCAGGAGTGGAACAAGCCGGTGCTTGCGCAAGCCGGCGAGCTGATCGATTATTTGACGCTGCACATCTACCATGGCTATGGACCGTTCGGCATGAACCGCGAGACGCCCGCGGAGGACCGGTATAAGGCGATCTCCGCGTTTCCCGAATTCACCCGGCATTACGTGCAGGAAACGACGAAGAGCATTGCGGCGGATCCGAAGCATGCCCACGTCAAGATCGCCATTACGGAATACAACACGATGTATTTCCCCAACACCATCCGCAAGGGGCTGCCGAACGAGCATACGCTTGGCGCCGCTGTCGCGAACGCGGCGAACTTGAACGAGATGCTACGCGGAAGCGACATGGTGCACATCGGCAGCTTCTCCGATCTGGTCAACGGCTGGCTGGGCGGCTGCATCCGGGTAGGCGATTATTACGCCGACCAGTATTGCGGCAAGCAGTCCGGCTGGAGCGGGCGGTCGCTCGACGTATACGGGACGCCGACCTACGAGGTGATGAAGCTGTACGCGAATCGCGATGTACGGCACATGCTTCCCGTGCAGGCGGAGAGCGATACGTTCGCAGTGCCGGCCCTGAAGAAGACGCCGATGGCTTTGGACGCGCTGCCGGAGCTGGATGTCGCCGCGGGCGTAAGCGAGTCCGGCGATTCGGTCACGGTATTCATCGTGAACCGCGGGCTGGAAGAGGTACGAGCCGCGCTGGATCTGGCCGCTTTCGACGCGGCGGAAGAGACCGTGCTGCACGAAATTACCGCCGAGAGCTACGACGACATCAACAGCGTCATGGAGCCGGCGAACATCATGTGCCGCGACCAGGTCGTTCCGGCGGCTGAGTGGCAGGACGGCGTTACGCTGCGTCCGCACTCCGTCTATGCGGCGGTATTCCGGGCAAAGGTTTAGGAGGAGAGCGGCATGACGACGAAATCATATATCAAAGACTACCCCAGACCGCAACTCGTGCGCGATGATTGGCATAATCTGAACGGCGAATGGGACTTCCGCTTCGACGACGGCAATGTCGGCGAGCGGGAGCAATGGCAGGCCTCGTTCGCAGCCACGCACCGGATTACCGTGCCCTTTACTTACGAAACCAAAGCAAGCGGAATAGGCATCGAGGAATTCCATCCTTACGTCTGGTATAGCAGAACGGTCGGCATTCCCGCGGAAGCGGCGGGCAAGCGCGCGCTGCTGCATTTTCAAGCGGTGGACTACGAGGCGAAGGTCTGGGTGAACGGGGTGCCGGCCGGCGGGCATCAGGGCGGGTACGCGGCTTTCACGGTCGACATGACCCCGTACCTGACGTTCGGCGCCGACAACCGGATCACGGTCAAGGTTGCGGACACCGACAGCTGTCACCAGCCTAGGGGCAAGCAGCGGTGGACGTCCGACAACTTCGAATGCTTCTACGTGCAGACGACGGGCATCTGGCAGACGGTATGGATGGAGTACGTGGAGGAAGAGCGGCTGAACTACGTCAAAATAACGCCGGATCTCGATCGCCATGTCGTCCGTTTCGACTATGAGGTAAACGGAGTCGGGTCGGGAGGCGGCGATCTCATGCTGGAGGCGGTCGTCGCGTTTAAGGGGCAGCCCGTTAAGCGGGTCGCGCTGGCCATTGACCGTCCGTGCCTCTCCGTGGAGGTCGACCTTCACCACGAGGCGAACGGGCCTTGGAAGCGGGCGTATTGGACGCCGGCCCGTCCGAACTTATACGATGTGGAGTTTGTGTTGACGTCGGGCGGAAGGGTCGTCGACAAGGCGCTCTCCTACTTCGGCATGCGCAAAATTTCGATCGAGAAGGGCAAGGTGCTGCTGAACAACGCGCCGATCTACCAAAGACTCATCCTGGACCAAGGCTATTGGACCGACAGCCATCTGACGCCTCCGAGCGAAGAAGCCCTGATACAGGATATCGACTTGATCATGGAGATGGGTTACAACGGCGTGCGCAAGCATATGAAGATCGAGGACGCGCGCTTCTTGTACTGGTGCGACGTGAAGGGACTGCTCGTCTGGTCGGAAATGGCGGCGACGTTCGAATTCCACGACCGAGCGGTGGAGGCGTTCACGAGAGAGTGGCTGGAGATCATCAAGCAGCAGCATAATCACCCCAGCATCATTACGTGGGTCCCGTTCAATGAATCGTGGGGAATCGGCAACATCTTGCGCGACAAGAGACAGCAGACGTTTACGGAAGGCATCTACCACCTCACGAAGTCGTTCGATCCGCATCGCCCCGTTATCGTGAACGACGGTTGGGAGCACACGGTCTCGGATATCGTGTCGTTGCACGATTACGTAGCGACGGGGGAAGCGTTTCTGAAGCGATACGCGGACAACAAGGAAGCCATCATGTCGGGAGAGACGCCGTGCAACCACTGGAAGTATGCGTTCGCGGAAGGGTACGGCTACCGGGGACAACCGGTCATCATCAGCGAGTTCGGCGGCATCGCGTTCCAGTCGGACAAGGGCTGGGGCTATGGCGAGCAAGTGGCGTCGGAGGAGGCCTTTATGGAGCGGTTCAAGGGCATTACGCAAGCGATTCAGTCCGTCGACTATATTTGCGGCTATTGTTATACGCAGGTAACGGACGTGCAGCAGGAAATCAACGGCCTGCTGACGGAGGACCGCAAGCCGAAGCTGCCGCTGGAGCAAATACGAGCGATCAATTTGGGGTGACCATCCACGTTGAGGAAGGAGCCAAGCTATTCGAGCAAGCCGAGTCTGCCCTGTGCGGATTCGGCTTTTTTTGCTTTGCGCGTTGTGAGGGAGTGCGGTACGGACATTGCTTGGCAGAGGGGGTTCAAGTAGCGTAGGGGCGGGTGGATCGGGCTTGGCTAGGAGGAGGGGCAAGTTGCGTGGGGATGGGGGAGTTGGAACTTGGTGGTGCCGGTAAAGGTCGAGAAGGAGGCAGGGAGATGGATGTAAGGGGTGAGACGGGAAGGAGGGATGGGGGGAGGGAGGCGGATGGAAAGATCGAGACGGAGAAAGGAGGGAATGGCGGTTGGCGACTGCAGGCTGATGTTCGTAGACTAGCTTGGCTGGTGGCAGACGAATTTTTCGAAGTCTTACGGTGTCTTGTTTGTGTTCGGGTTCCTGGTAATCTAACGGACACACGGGGCGTTATTGCAGCCTAATGTGTGATTTGAAGATTCTAAGGGACACACGAGACTTTATGTGGCTTATTTGATCATAATTTGCAGCCAATTTCCGCTATTAAAGTCGCCTGTGTCCGTTAGCTTGGGAAATTACAGGGAAATAGCTGGATAGAGGCTCTCGTGTCCGTTACAATAAGTCGCAGCTACTCTCCCGTATAAAGGGGAATCAAGGCCTCGAAGGATGGGGATGCTGGAGCGCGAAACTTACCCTTTACTTCACTGCGTTCGCCACTTCGAGATGGATTAAGCGGTTGGTGGCACCCGTTTAATCCCAACACGAGTTTGGGGGGCGGCGCGATGTAGCTTCAAATCCGATGGAAATATCCCGTATATGAGTATGAAATCTCATATCCAAACGGGTACTGCGCGAATGTTTGAGGGCAATGAGTATGAAATTTCATAACTAATAGGGGGAATACGCTGGCATGGTGGTTACTGGGTCTGAAATTTCATATCCAACCGGGGGAATCTTATGGTGTGGTGGCCAATGGGTATGAAATTTCATATTCCGATATACATCCAACGCGCCAACTTAACGCCTTGAGCTGAAGCGAATGTAAAAATATACATCCAACGCGCCAATGTAGCGCCTTGAGCTCAAGCGGATGTGAAAATGTACATCCAGAACGACAGCGAGGTGCCCTTGAGAACGAACGGATGTGAAAAATACATCCAAAACGCCAGAGAGGCGCCCTTGAGCTCGAGCGAAGGTGAAAATATACATCCAACGCACCGACGGTAGGCATACAAGCAAAGTTTAACATGCCCAGGCGGACAATTCCCCACCTCAGCACCATCCCACGGTACGCAACATCTCGATTATTCGTACCTTATCTCGATTCCTGGTGATTTTCGGCCCCTGGGGGCTTTTCGTATACTTAACTCATGAAAGCGCTTCATGAACACACTTACACTGGAAATGGACGAAAGGGGACATTCTACATGAGAAAAAGCTCGATTCTGATGGTAACTTCGGCTCTGGCGCTGTCGCTGCTCGCAGGCTGCGCGGGCGGAGATAACGGCGGCAACGGCGGCAACGCGCAGGGAGGGGCGAACGGGGGGGCCAAATCCGAGAACGGAGCGAAGGAAACCGAAGCGCCCAAGAAGCAGGTAAAGCTGCAATTCAGCATTTGGGGCAACGACGTGCAAAAGGCGATGTACGAGGAGCTGGCCAAGGAGTTCAAATCCGAATATCCACACGTCGACGTCGAAGTGATGATGATTCCGTTCGCCGACTACCAGCAGAAGCTGTCCATCATGCTCGCGTCCAAGACGGCTCCGGATATCGGCTGGCTGGCGGAGCGCATGATCCCGCAATTTCTGGAATCGGGTCAGCTCATTGATATTTCGGAAAGCGTGACGGGAGATGCGGCTTACGACTTCGCCGACATCTATCCTTCGACGCTGGAGCTGTTCACGAAGGGCGACGAGTTGTACGGCATTCCGTTCTCGACGCCGCCGATCCTGATGTATTTCAACAAAAACCTGTTCGAGGGCAAGGGGCTTAAGACGCCGTCCGAGCTGTATGCGGAAGGAAACTGGAATTACGAGGAGTTCCTGAAAGCGTCGAAAGCGATCGCCGATCCGAGCCAGGGCGTATACGGCGTCCGGCTGGTCAGAGACTGGAAAAACTGGTCGGACGGGCTGCTTCCCCTCATCTGGTCGCATGGCGCGGAAGTGTTCAACGCGGAAGGCACTTCGTTTACGCTTAATTCGCCGCAAGGCCAGGAAGCGCTGCAGCTCTACAGCGACATGCTGTTCAAGGATAACGTGCATCCCAAGCCGGGCGACGAAATCGCCTTCGATTCCGGCAAGATCGGCATGTATACGGATCGTTACAGCTACGTGTCCAAAGCCCGTCCGATCACGGACTTCGAATGGGACATCGCGCCGATGCCGGAAGGCATGAGCGGCCGCGGCACGTCGCTGGGCTACGCGGGTTACTCCGTGTTCGAGACGGAGCATCCGGAGGAAGCGACAGCGTTCCTGAAGTTCGTTACGAATGCGCAATCGATGGGCGTGACTTCGCAATTTTTTGTGCCGTCGCGCAAATCGGTATTGGAGTCCGACGTCTTCCTCAAGGCCGCACCCAAGCCGTCGGCGGAGAGCATCCAGGTTGCCGTGCTCGACCAAATGTCGGATGCGAGAATCGCGCCGGGGCACAAAAACTGGCAGCAAATCGACGTGAAAATCCAAACCCTGCTCGACTATCTGTACACGCAAAGCGAAACGGTGCAGGACGTTCTCGCCCGCATGGAAGCCGAGGTTAATCCTCTGCTGAAGTAGCGTCGAACCAGAAACAAGCATCTTGAACACGCGGCCGGGCTCCAAGGGGCCCGGCCGCGTCCTGCAGAAGGAGAGAAACGAATATGCTGCGAACAGAGAAATGGTACGCCTACTTATTCATCAGCCCCATGGTGCTCGGCTTCGCCGTCTTCATGCTTGGGCCGATCTTGACCGCCTTCGCGATGAGCTTCACGGACTGGTCCTTGCTCCGCGAGACCTCCTTCATCGGACTAGGCAATTACAAACGCGCATTCTCGGACGACCCGGTGTTCTGGGAGACGGTGGGCAACACGCTCTACTTCTCGGCCGGTCTCGTGCCTCTTAATATGATCATGGCGCTGGGACTCGCCTTGCTGCTCAAAAACAATATTCCCGGCATCGGCTTTTTCCGCACGGCGCTGTTCACGCCCGTCGTCACGTCGCTCGTCGTGTGGGCGATCGTCTTCAAGTATATCTTCGCGACGGAAGCGGGCATGGTGAATCAAGTTCTGCAGCTGTTCGGCATCGAAGGACCCGCGTGGCTGTACAATCTGGAGCTTTCCATGCCGGTCGTCATCGTCGTCAGCGTGCTCAAGAACGTCGGCATGAACATGGTCATCTTCCTGGCCGCGCTTCACGATGTGCCGAAGATGTATTACGAAGCGGCCAGTCTCGACGGCGCCTCCAAATGGAAGACGTTCGCCAACGTGACGCTGCCGATGATTTCGCCGTCCGTGTTCCTGGCGCTGATTCTGACGCTGATCGGCTCGCTGAAGGTGTTCGGCCAAATCTACGTCATGACGGGCGGCGGCCCGGGCACGAGCACGTACGTGCTGGTCTATTACATCTATCAGCAAGCGTTCAAAATGTACGAATTCGGCTACGCTTCGGCGATCGCGTTTATTCTATTTTTCCTCGTGCTGGTGTTGACCCTGGTGCAGTGGAGCGTACGGAAGAGGTGGGTGCATCATGAACAATAAGTTGACTCGGAGAGGGCGGCTTGCCTCCAGATCGCTCACGTATTTGCTGCTCGGCGTCATTACCGCCTTTACGCTCGTGCCGTTCTTCTGGATGGTGACGACGTCCCTCAAGCATCAGACCAAGATCTTCCTGTTCCCGCCGCAATGGCTTCCGAGCCCGGTCGTCTGGCAGAACTACGTCGACGTGTTCGAGCGCCAGCCGTTCCACTTGTATTTCTTCAACAGCGCTTATATCGGCATCGTGGTAACGGTGGGCACCTGCGTGTTCGCGTCGCTTGCGGGGTATGCGTTCGCCAAGCTTCGGTTCCCGTTCAAAAACGTCATCTTCCTCACGCTGCTCAGCAGCATGATGATTCCGACGGAGGTAACGGCGATCCCGCTGTTTCAGTGGATGTCGGCGCTCCGGCTCGTGGATACGCACTTCCCGCTCATCGTGCCGCCGATGCTCGGCGCGTACGGCATGTTCGGCGTGTTCCTGCTCCGCCAATTCTTCATTACGGTGCCGTCCGATCTGGACGAGGCGGCCAAGATCGACGGCTGCACGCCGTGGACGACGTTCTGGCGCATCATGTTCCCGCTTTGCGTGCCGGCGTTGTCGACGCTGTGCATATTCGTCTTCCTGCATAGCTGGAACGAGTTTTTCGAGCCGTTAATCTACCTAAGCTCCAGCGATTTGTATACACTGCCGCTGGCGCTGTCCCTCTTCACGGACCAAAGCGGCACGGAGTGGCATCTGCTGATGGCGGCGTCCGTCATCGCGACGCTTCCGCTGCTCGTCGTATTCTTTTTCGCGCAGAAGCGGTTTATCGAAGGCGTAGCCATGACGGGGATCAAATAACGGGTGTTTGCCCGAGCCTGATATACATCACCACATTCTTGGATTAGATCATCGTTCGCGCGCTTCGTTATGCTGTATACTGGAATTGCCTATAGCAGAGCCGCCGTGCCTTAGATACGGCGGCTCTGCTTCTATGAACCGATAAGGAACGCAAGATAACAACCAGGAGGGGTCGCCCATGTACAAAATATTAGTCGTCGACGACGAACCGAGAGTAAGTACGGGAATAAAGAATTTCCTGCTTGCGTCCGAGCTTGGCATCTCGCATGTGGAGACGGCGCTTAACGGCTTCGAAGCTATCGATTATTTGCGCATGGAAGCCTTCGATCTGGTGTTGACCGACATACAGATGAGCCGCATGAGCGGCCTTGAGCTGATGGAGACGATTTATTTGGAGCAGCCCCATTTGCCGGTGATCGTCATTTCGGCGCACGAGAAGTTCGATTTTGCCAAAAAATCGTTAAGGCTCGGCGCCAGGGATTACCTCGTCAAGCCGGTCGAGCTCAGCGAGCTGCTGCGCGTCGTCGGCCAAGTGCTCCGCGAGAAGGAGGAGCATGGCAAGCTGTCGCTGGAGCGCACGAAACGCGAAGGGGAAGAAGCCGCGACGGGCGCCGCCCGGCGCAACGAGCTGCTGCTGGAGCTTGTCACGGAGCGCAATCTCGCCAAAGCGGATTACGAGGATTTGATAGCCGAGCTAGGCGGCGAGAGAAACGGCTGCCATTACGGAGTCGTCTCCGTCCGTCTCGATCTCAGCAGCGGGGGCTTCAGCAACCGCGAGATTCGAATGCAAGACCGCAAGCTGCTCAAATACGCTACCGTCAACATTATGGAAGAAAGCTTGCAGGAGTGGAACGGACTCACGTTTAACGGGTACGGCAACGAGCTTGTCGGCATTATCCAGCTGAACGCGAGCGAGCTGGCGGAGCAGCCGAAGCAGCTGCAGTCGCAGCTGCATCTCGTAGGCCAAATTATCTCCATGAACGTGAAACAGTATTTGAACGTCGACGCTACGGTCGGGATGAGCCGGCTGAACGAAGACGTGTTCATGCTGCCCAAGCTGATGGAGGAGGCGAAGGCCGCCGCCGAATGGCGGAAGCTGCATCCCGGCCAGAAGGTCTTCTATTACGAGGACGTGGCGGCGTAGGACAGTCTTAATATCGCGCAATGGATGGCCAAGGTGGACGAATACGTCGGCATGCTCAAATCCGCGAACGGAACGGCCGGCTATGTCAATCACGTCGCGATGCTGAGAGCTCTCGCCGAGATCAGCCATTCGGAGGAGCTGGCCAGCAGCTGCTTCGGCATGCTTGTCTATCGCGTGTACGGTCTCGTCCTGGAGCATGCCAACGGCCGCGGCGTTCATCTGCAGCGATTCGATCCCGCCGCTTACTTTCAAGGCGATACGGGAGAAGCGCGGCTAACGAAGCTCCGCGACTATTTGTCCGAGGCGGAGGTGCTCGTCTACGAGCTAGGCAAGGAACGCGATCAATCCATCCTGGCGCGCATTACCGGCTACGTTCGCCAGCATTACCGCAATCCGGCGCTCAAGATACAGGATATCGCAAGCGAGGTCCATTTCAGCACGGCGTATCTAGGTTACCTGTTCAAGCGCGAGATGAAAAAAAACTTGTGGGATTACGTCACGGAGCTTCGCATCGAAGAAGCGAAGAGCCTCCTCGCCACGACGGACAAGAAGCGGTACGAGGTGGCCTACGAGGTCGGGTACGAATCGCCGGAGCACTTTAGCCGCATGTTCAAGCGATACGCGGGCGTCAGTCCCGCCGAATTCCGCAAGGAAGCATAGGGGTGAGCAAGCTGCGTCTCAAATACAAAGTGACGATCGCCTTCCTGCTGTTTATCGTCGGACCGTTTCTAATCGTGGGCTGGATTTCGGCCATGCGCACATCGGATTCCATGACCCACGAGATCGGCAGGACGACGCTTCAGCTCGTGAACCAAAACCATGTCACGATCGAGAAGACGTTATCCTCCGTCAACGATAAAGCACTGACATTGCTGGACAATCATTTCTTCAGCAATCCCAAGCAATACGAATTCTGGACGGGCATCGAGACGCTGGGGCAGATCAGCGTGGCGGATTCCATTCTGGAGCGCTGGACGGCGGACGGCACCGAATACTCGCTCTACATGAAAAATATCGAAGGCAGGCAGACGCCGTTCGAAACGATGCATAAGCCGAGAGGCTTTAAGTACTTCGACGATTTGGCGGTCATGCCCGATTGGGCGAAGGAGTCGCTGAGCCAGGGCGGCGGGGCAAGCGTCAGGCTGGTGTCGGCGCCGAACGAAGGAGAGACGGTCAGCTTCATGCGCAGCATCCAGAATCCGAAGGCGTACTCCGAATCCATCGGCCTGCTCGTCGTGGGCAAGCTGGAGGTGCTGCTCATGAGGGATCTGGTCTCCGTGCAGCTGCCGGCGCATGCGGGGTTGTACCTGTTCAACGATCAGGACGAACTGCTGCTGAAGGCGGGCTCGGACGCAAGCTTGTTGACGGAGATTCCGGCGGAGGCCCGGCGTTTGACGTCTGGTTATTATTTTGCCAAGGAGGGGGACGGGAAGTGGCTCTACGCCTTCTCGCGCAAAGCCGCCTACGGCACGACGCTCGTCTACAAAGTTCCGTACGCGTCCATTGCCGGCAATCAATCCGCGCTGCTCGTCACGCTTATGGTGCTATCCGCCGGTTACTTGGTGTTCGTGCTGGCCTTCGTCCTCTATCTGCTGCGCATCATCGTCAAGCCGCTGGGCCGGCTGGTTACGATCACGAAGCTGTACGAGCCGGGGAGAAATCTGGATATCGGCAACGAGCAGCTTCGGCCCGACGAATTCGGCATTCTATACGGCGCCTTTCTGAAAATGACCAAACGCCTTGACCAATCGTTCGAGGATAATTACGGCATGCAAATCAAGCAAAAGGAATACGAGTTGTCCATGCTGCACTCGCAGATTACGCCTCATCTGCTCTATAATACGCTGGATTCCATCTACTGGTATGCGCTCGAAAGCGGCAACACGGACGTCGGGGAGATGGTGAAGGATCTGTCCAAGCTGCTTCGGATCGGGCTTAGCAAGGGTCGCACGATGATCACGATCGAGGAGGAGCTGGAGCATGTGCAAGCGTACAGCCGTCTCCAGATGAAGCGGTATCCGGATACGTTCGAGGTGGAATGGGACGTCGACGAGGAGCTTAAGGGGTATACGACGCCAAAGGTCATCATGCAGCCGCTGGTCGAAAACGCGATTTTTCACGGCGTCAGCTCGATGGACGGCGAAGGCGTCATCCGAATCTCGGTTCGCCGCGGCGACGGCGACGAGCTGCTGCTCGTCGTCGAGGATAACGGCTTCCTCCCGGTGGACATGGAGCGGCTGGAGCAGATCGTGCGGGGCGAAGCCGCGGACAAAGGCTACGGCATCCGCAACGTGCATCAGCGGGTGCAGTTGCACTACGGCGAGGCGTACGGCCTTCGCTACGAGCGCCGCGAGGGCGGCGGCCTGCGCGCCACGATCAATCTGCCGCTGCAGCGGCAGTAGGGGGCGGCTGGCGCGAATGGCGTCAGCGTCGGCGCAGCTGGGCGAGCGTGGGCGCGGGGCGCGATGACCGACGGTCAGGGCGAGCTCGGTCCAGCAAGCTTGTGGCTGAGCCGCGAGGATAACGGACACGGCAGCCCTTATTTGGCTGGAAACGGCCATTCTCCGCTTATAACGGACAGGAGTGACGTTATTCGGCGCCGATAGCCACGGTTGCTGCGGATTTGGAGCGAATAACGGCTCCTGTGTCCGTAAGGATTCGAGAATGATGTTTCGGGGACTAATAGCGGCCGCTGTGGCCGTTACGCCGTTACAAATTGAGCGGACTCGTGCCAAGGCGCGGGTCCGCTTTGTTATGAAGCGAGTTTACCTCCAAGCGTCCCGCCGCGCTCCGACTTAACTTGTTATCGCCACCACGATTGCCGAACGCCGTTTATACAACAACTCCAACTCCAGCATGCATCCTTAACGCCGACCTTTACTCTCCCCGCCTGGATTAACGTTAGTCCACCCACTCCACGATGTCGGCCAAGCCGCGCCTGGTTTTGGCGCGCGGTTCGTTCATGCGGTAGCCGAAGGCGGCCATGCTGGCAGATTCGTATCCCTTCGCCAAGAGTCCTTCCTCCCGAAGTGCGTTCTCGGCCTGTGCCTTGTCGAAGCCCTCGATCGGGCAGGAGTCGATGCCAATCAAGGCGGCCGACGTCATCATGTTGCCAAGCGCGATGTACGACTGGCGAGCCGCCCATTCAAACATGGCCGGTTCGTTGCCTAACAGGCCGAAGTCGTAGCGTGGCATAGCTCGTTGGTTCGAGAAGGGCTAGCGCGAACGAACGAATGTTATAGCTCACAGGTACGCAAAGGGTTTGTGCGGAAGGACAACTGCGAGTGTTGATTTCTTCGGTGCGTCGGACGCAACGGACACCAGAGCAGCTGTTTGGGCAATGATCGGCTTTTTCGAATTGTAACGGACCAGAGGTGGCTATCGATTCATTGAGGAGGGCACAGTCAAGTCGTGGTTGATCGTAACGGACACCACAGTCGTTATTTCGCAATAATAGGAGCTGTACAAATTGTAACGGACACAGACGACCCTATTTACATCAAAACCGCGTAGAATGGGCGGAAATACACCAAATAGTGTTATCTGAGTCCGTTAGAGTTTCAATATCGCGAAAAGGCAGCAAATAGAGCCTCTGCGGTCCGTTAGCGAGGGTAGAACGTTTCCGCTTAGTTACTCACAATGAATCCACAGTCTCCAGAGGGACGTTATTCGCGCTTTCCGCGGCCTTTGAGCAGCTATAACATCCGAATAGAGTCCGCTGTGACCGTTAGATTGCGAAGAAGCCAATTTTCTTCGAAATAAGGGCTGCGGGGTCCATTAGCATCCGTTACTAGTAAGCATTTTACGACTTGACGCCGCCCTTCGACAAATCGCCTCACCCATGCACGCAGCAAAAATATCGTTGCAAGCGTTGCCGAGGCGCGGAGATCCGCGTGACGGATCCCCGCATGCAAGCTGTTCATTATCCATCACATTCATCAAGGAATAGATCATCGCTCTATGTGCCCCCTCGGCCTATACTAGATTCATGAGAGAGAGAGGAAGTGGACACATGGAGAAAGCGTTAAGGGACGGAGCGGGCAAGACCGCCGGAGCAAGAGAGCGGTTTACGCCGATGAGCGAACGCCGGGGCATAGCGCTATGGATGCATCAGATGTGGAAATACAAATATTTGACCCTGATGCTTCTTCCAACGACTATCATTATTTTATTGCACAGCTACCTACCGATGTTCGGCGTGTTTATCGCGTTCAAGAACGTTAATTATATCGATGGCATCTTCGGCAGTCCGTGGGTCGGAACGAGCAACTTCGATTTTCTGTTCAGCTCCGGCTCGCTGCTCCGGATTACGAGAAACACGATTCTGTACAGTCTGGCGTTCATGGTCGTGAATCTGGTGTTGTCCGTCGGCATCGCGGTGGCGATCAACGAGCTGAGGAAAAAGTTTCTCGCGAAGAGCTACCAGACGTTCCTGATCATGCCGAACTTCCTGTCCATGGTCGTCGTCAGCTATCTTGTTTACGCGTTCCTGCACCCCGATTTCGGCTTCATGAACATGACGTTCCTGAAGTGGTTCGGAGCCGATCCCGTCATGTGGTATACGGAGAAGGAATATTGGCCTTACATTCTGGTCTTCGTTAACGCATGGAAGGGCGTCGGCATCGGAGCGGTCATCTACATTGCCGCCATCGCGGGCATCGATCCCGAATATTACGAAGCGGCCATCATCGACGGAGCCTCGAAGTGGAAGCAAATCATCCATATTACGCTGCCGTCCATCCAGCCGATTATCATCATTATGACGATATTATCCATGGGAAGCATCTTCAGCGCCGACTTCGGCCTGTTCTACCAGGTGCCGCAGGATTCGGGGGCCTTGTACCCGGTGACCGACGTCGTGGATACGTACGTTTACCGTTCCCTGATGAAGATGAACGATATAGGCATGTCCTCCGCCGCAGCTCTCGTGCAAGCGGTCGTCGGCTTCATCATGGTCATCGCGACCAATTCGGTCGTGCGCAAAATCAACAAGGAGCAAGCGTTGTTCTAGTCGACATAAAGGAGAGGAGGCTGCCATAACCGCCCCCCCTCCCGTCGGCCAAGACGCTACGAGAGGTGATCATGATGAATAATCGAACAAGTCGAACAAGTCGAAGAGAGAACAGTCTCTCGCCGATCTCAGGCTTTATCTTAAACGTCGCGTTTATCGTTTTGTCGCTGATTTGCCTGCTGCCGGTCGTGCTCGTCGCGATCGTATCCGTGACGCACGGGGATTCCATTATCGAGAACGGCTACAGCTTCATGCCTAACCAGCTTTCGCTTATCGCCTACGAATCGTTGTTCAAGGATTACGGCATGGTGCTGGGCGGCTATTCGGTCAGCATCGGCATTACGATCGTCGGCACCGTGCTCAGCGTCATTCTGATGGCATTATTCGCCTATCCGATCTCGCGGTCGGACTATCCGTTCCGCAATGCCTTTACGTTTTTCCTCTTCTTTACGATGCTGTTCAACGGCGGCCTCGTCAGCCGGTATCTGGTCTACACCCAGCTGCTGGGGCTCAAGGATTCCTATATCTCGCTCATTATGCCGCTGCTCATCATCCCGTTTAACGTCATTATCATGCGGACGTTCTTCCAGACGACGATCCATCCGGCTCTGATCGAATCCGCAAGGATCGACGGCGCGGGAGAGATCCGGATCTTCCTTCGGATCGTGCTGCCGCTGTCGCTTCCGGTGCTTGCGACGATGGCCTTGTTCAGCACCATTCACTACTGGAACGATTGGTTCAACGCCTTGCTCTTCATCACGACCGAGGAGAAGTACCCGCTGCAATACTTGATGATGCGGGTATTGAACGACGTGCAGTATTTGCGCTCCAACGTCGAGCTTGCGGCCCAGAATCCGGAGCTGATGAAAAACCTGCCGAGCGAATCGCTGCAAATGGCGATGGCGGTCGTAGGAATGGGGCCGATCCTGCTCGTGTACCCGTTCTTCCAGAAGTACTTTGTCAAAGGACTCACGGTCGGGGCGGTCAAAGGCTGACGGTTCCGGTCCGCCGACGATCGAACTAGCAAGATGGCAAGGTCAAAATAGCAAGATGGCAAGATAGCAAGATAGCAACACGGCATGCTAGATGCCACCCAATCACGGTAGACGCGATCGACGCCTTAGGCGCCTTAGGCCGAAGATCGTTCTATATAAGCAAGCTTACGTTTCTCATTTATCGAGGAGGGTTAACATGAAACAAAGAAAACGGGGTATGCACATTCTGATCGCGCTTGGCCTTATGATGGCATTATTGCTGCAAGCGTGCTCCGGCAACGGAGGCACCAAAGATCCGGAGCCGACCAAGGCTGCGGAAGAGTCGAAAGCGCCGGCCGCGACGGACGCGCCGAAGGAGCCCGAGCTTGAGCCTTACGAAGTGTCCATTACGTACCACGGCAAGCCGGAGCGCGACGTCGCGTTGGTCGAAGAAAAGCTGAACGAATTCTTTAAAGAAAAAATCAATGCGACCGTTAAGCTGAATCCCATCGTAGGTGCCGAATACAAGCAAAAAACGGAGCTGATGATGAACAGCGGCGAGAAGATGGACCTCGTGTTCACGGCTTCTTGGCTGGACTTCTTCTCCAACGTGACCAAAGGGGCGTTCATCGAGCTTGATGAGCTGCTCGAGAAGCACGGAGCGGGCATCACGGAGCAGCTGAATCCGATGTATTTGGAAGCGCCGCGCATGAACGGCAAGCTGTACGCCATCCCGACGAACAAAGAAATCACGCAAAGCTGGGCGGTCACGCTCCGCAAAGACATCGTCGACAAGTACCAAATTCCGCTCGAAACCCTCAAAACCAAAGCGGACCTGGAACCGTGGATGCAGAAGATCAAGGAAAGCGAGCCGGACATCGTTCCGAACTTCGTATCCGGCGGCGGCGGCGACGGCGCCATGTACGCGGCCTCCAACTGGCGTCCGGTCGGACCTACGCCCGGCAAGCTGGCCCTGTTCTTCTACGATTACACGAAGACGGACGGCATCCAGATCGTCTCCGCGCTGGATCAGCCAATCGTGGACATCAACAAATCCGAATTCGAAATCGCCCGCAAATGGTATGAGCTGGGTTACACGAACAGCGACGCGGCTACGTCGAAAACGAATATTACCGACCTGCGCAAGGAAGGGAAAATCTGGTATCAATCCACCGTGTGGAAGCCGGGCGCGGATATCGAGCTAGCCCTGTCCACCAATAACCAATACGAATTCGTATCCAACGTGATCGAAGAGCCGCTCGTCACGACGGATCTGACGACGGGCTCCATGTTCTCGATCTCCCGCACGTCCAAGGATCCGGAACGCGCCATGATGGTGCTGAACTACCTGCACACCGATCCTTACGTGGTTAACCTGATCGTTAACGGCATCGAGGACGTCCACTACAAGAAGGCGGGCGACAACCGCATCGAGCCGATCGCGGATTCCGGTTATGGCACCAGCGGCCTGTTCTGGGTCGTCGGCAACCAAATGATCAACTACCTGAAGCCGGGCCAGCCCGACGATCTGTACACGAACTGGATCAAATACAACAATGAAGCAAAACGTTCGCCGCTGCTCGGCTTCGTCTTCAACGACTCCAACGTGAAAAACGAAATCACGCAGCTGACGGCTATCGCGACGGAATACAAAGCGATCAGCACGGGCGGCATCGAGAACCCGATCAAGCTGCTCGAAGAACGGAACAAAAAGTTCGAGGAAGCGGGAATTGAAAAAGTCAGAGCGGAAATTCAAACGCAAGTCGATGCTTGGAAGGCTGCTCGGTAGCAAGCTGCATTCGTAAGTAAAACGAGGCTGTCCCGGAGGTTGAAAGCGACCCTCGAGGACGGCCTTTGTTACGATAAGGGGAGAAACGCAAATGGTAAAGCCGGAAAATTTGATCTATACGTTCGTCAGCTATGCCTCGCATTACGATACGCCATGGGGGAAGGGCGTCGCGACGGAAGGAGTCGATCGAACGGCCGCCATCGCCCATAAGCACGGCATCCCGGTCACCTGGATCGTGAACGCCCTGTCCGTGCCCGTGCTCGCGGATCGGATTAACGAATGGCACGTGAAGTACGGCGACGATATCATCCTGCAGACGCCGTTTTTCGTCGAGGATTGCGGCGCGGACAAGGCGAGGTTCAAGGCCGCGCTGGAAGCGGCGTGGGGCACCGTAGAAGAGGCGTTTCCGTGGGCTGCGACAAAGGTGGCCGGCCGCGGCAAAATCTATAATGAAGTCATCGAAGCGCTGGAAGAGCTTGATTTTAAAGGAATGTGGGGATACTGTTGGGAGCAGGTGTGGTGGGACGGCATTACGCATAAGGGGATCCCGTGGGGCTCTTGGTATGTGGACAGCAATCGCTACAAGGTGCCCCATCCCGGCAAAGGCAAGGTCGTCGCCTGCGAATGGACGGCTCGGGATTTGAATTTGACCTATCACTCCCGCAGTCCGGTTATCTACTCCACGGATCCTAATGACGTGCTCCGCGCCGGCTTGTGTTCGGGGGAGGACATCGAATATTGGAAAAACCTATTCCAGGATTATTTGGCCAATACGGCGCATAACGACCAGGTCTTTTTCCTGCAGCAGCAGGAAGCGCACGAGATGGAATACACGGAGCGCTTTGCCGTGTTCCCGGCTTCTCATGTCGGGGCTTGCACGGGGATGCTAGATCTGTTCTTCGAGTATATTAGCCAATTCCCGATTACGCTGACGACGGTGCCCCGCGCGATGGAATTGTACCATGAGCGCAACGAGGAGACGGCGCCTGCCTATATGTTGACGAGAGACACGCTTGTCCGTCCGGAGATCAACGAATATACGATGACGATGGGCGGAGTCGGCGCCGGACCGTGGCCGGAGACGCTGCTTTATTACGATAAGGAATGCCAGCTCGCGATCGTGCAAGGCGAATGCGTGCCAAGGACGCTGCGAAGTTACGTGGGCAAGGGCGACATGGCCGACGAGTTCGAGGAAAAGGTTCCGGGATTGTTCGTGACGGAATACTGGAAGTCCGACGACGAGATCAGCCTCGCATACGAAATAGGGTATTGGAAGCCCATGCCGTTCGGTCTCGCTTATTGGGACGATCTGGCGGATTACGAAGTGTTGTCCTGTTCGGAAGGCGCGACGGCGAAACTGATCGAAGACAAAGTAGTGTTCTTGCGGCTTCAATTGACGGGAGAGCCGGTCAAGGTGGAATTAAAGCTCCGCAAAAGAAGGAATTAACGGATTGTTCTCACTATCGTCCCGTATTGTGGTATGATGATAAGAATGACCGATAAAAACATACCAAATACAATCGGAATATAGGAGAACGAATGAATTTTAACGAACTGCAATTGATACCGGAAATTTTGAAAGCACTTCAAGCGGAAAATTTGGTGCAGCCGACACCGATCCAGGAGCAGGCGATACCGGTCGCGCTGCACGGCAAGGACGTACTGGGATGCGCGCAGACGGGCACGGGCAAGACGGCGGCCTTCTCGCTTCCCATCATCCAGCGGCTGTTCCAAGACGGAACGGTGCTGAATAAGAATCGTCCCATCCGGACGCTCATTCTCACGCCTACCCGCGAGCTGGCCATCCAGATCGAAGACAATATTAGAGCGTACAGCAAATTCACGCAGCTTCGGACGATCTCGATCGTCGGCGGCGTGTCCCAGAAGGGACAAGAAACCAAGCTGGAGCGCGGCGTAGACATTCTGATCGCGACTCCGGGCAGGCTGATGGATCTGATGAATCAAGGTCTAGTAAGCCTGTCGCAAGTGCAGGTGCTCGTTCTCGACGAGGCGGACCGGATGCTCGACATGGGCTTTATCAACGACGTCAAGAAGATCGTGGCCAAGCTGCCTTCGAAGAAACAAACGATGTTGTTCTCGGCCACGATGCCTCCGGAGATCGCCAAGCTGGCCGACTCGCTGCTCGTGAACCCGGCCAAGATCGAAGTGACGCCGGCGTCGTCGACGGTCGACCGCATCGAGCAGTCGGTTTATTTCGTCGACAAGGCGAACAAAATCAACCTGCTCGCCGATCTGCTGGGCGATTCGTCGATCGCTTCCGCGCTGGTCTTCACGCGGACGAAGCATGGAGCCGACCGCGTCGCGCGCGCGCTGAACCGGGTCAAGATCACGGCGCAGGCGATTCATGGCGACAAGTCGCAGAACGCCCGCCAAGCGGCGCTGAACAACTTCAAGAACGGCGCGACGCGCGTGCTTGTGGCAACCGACATCGCGGCGCGCGGCATCGACATCGAAGAGCTGTCGCACGTGTACAACTTCAACCTGCCTAATATCCCGGAGACTTACGTCCACCGGATCGGCCGTACCGGCCGAGCGGGACACAGCGGCATCGCGGTATCCTTCTGCGAAGAGGAAGAAGTGCCTTACCTTAAGGATATCGAGAAGCTGATCCAGAAGAAAATTCCGGTCGTGGACGGACACGCGTATCCGATGCAGGGCGCAACGGCGCTAGCGGCCGTCGCGGCGCTTGCATCCGGCGCTAGCCAAGGCCGGCAAGCACAAGGCGGCAAGGGCCGCCAGCCCGCCAAGGGACAAGCCGGCGCGGGCCAGCAGCGCCAGGGCGGCCAGCAGCAAGGCGCGCCGCGCGGCGAAGCGTCTCCGGCGAAGCAAGGGCAACAGGGCAAGGCAGGCGGGCAGCAACGCGAGGCAGCTCAGCCGCAAGGCGGAGCTGCCTCCGCGAAGCAAGGCCGTCAGCCGTCGAACGGCGGACAGCAGCGCCAGGGCGGACGTCCGGACTCGCAGCCGAACGGCAATCGCGGCGCGCAGCAAGGACAGGGCGGTTCGAAGCAACGGTCATCTTCGCAACGTCCATCCAAGCCGCGCCCGGCTTCCGATTCCCACGACGGCAACTCGCTGGCTTCCAGCCTGTTCAAGCCGTATTGGCTTCCGGCGCAGCCGGTTTCGCCAAAGCCAAAGAAACGATAAATACCAAGCTCGGAGCAGTGCCGGATGATGTCCGGCGCTGCTCTTTTTTTGGCCGCGATTGCGCTGTCCCCCCGAATGATGGTCGAACTGGCTCTATCGTTCTTGCGGGGATTGCTGTATAATCGGAAAACGTTCCTACAAGACCGAATGTATGTTTGATTTCGGCAAGGCCGAAACAAACGTCGATTACGCAGCATGAGAAAGCAGGGGTTCATCGATGTTAAGACGTTTGCACTTATCCCTACGCGACTACCATCCCATCATCAAAGTGCTGCTCGTCGGCACGATCTTCGCCAGGGTGGCGAGCTCCATGAGCTTGCCGTTCCTGGCTATCTATCTTATTGCCAAGACGGACATGAGTCCGACGATGATCGGCGTCACGATTGGCCTAGGCTCGCTCGCCGGGATGCTCGGCGGCTTCTTCGGCGGGCATCTGTCCGACCGATTCGGCCGGAGAGTCGTCATGCTGGCGGCGATTTATGCTTGGGGAGGCGTGTTTCTCGGCTTCGCCATGACGGGCATCCCGCTCGTTTTCGCGCTGCTTAATGCCATTAACGGCTTGTGCCGCTCCTTCTACGAGCCGGTGTCGCAAGCGCTGATGGCCGATCTCACGGAAAGCGAGAAGCGGTACGAGGTGTTCTCGCTCCGTTATATGGCCATCAACATCGGCGTGGCCGTCGGCCCGTTGCTCGGCACGTTGTTCGCGGCGATGGACGGCAGCCTGCCGTGGACGATTACGGGCATTACGTATATCGTGTACGGAGTTCTGCTGCATGTCCTGCTTCGCAAGTTCGGGATCCGCAACATCGAAGGGGACAAGAAGGAGCCGGTTACGATCGCGAAGTCGTGGAACGTAATCAAAGGCGACAGAGCCTTCCGGTATTTCATCCTCGGCGGCATCGTAACGGCGATCGGTTATTCGCAGATGACGTCCACGCTGTCCCAATTCATCGAACAGAATTTCGTTAAAGGCGTGACCGTGTTCGCCTGGATGATGAGCGTGAACGCCGTCGCGGTCGTCCTGTTCCAGCTGCCGTTCTCCAAATGGGCGGAGAAGAGGAAGCCGCTGACGGCGATCGCGGCAGGCAGCGTCTGTTACGGGCTTGGCCACGTTGGTTTTGCCTACAGCACGAGCTGGTGGCTGCTGATCGCGTCGATGCTGGTGTTCACGTGGGGCGAGATTCTAACGTTCCCCGCCGGCTCCGTCATGCTGGACAGGCTGGCGCCGGAAGGGATGCGGGGAACGTACTTCGGGGCGCAGACCTTTACGAATCTCGGTTTCTTTATCGGACCGTGGCTTGGCGGATTCCTGCTGCAAGGTTACGGAGGCAAGACCTTGTTTCTCGTGATCGCGGTCATCTCCGTAACCTCGATTTGGTTCTACCGGGCGGGCGAGGTCGACCGCCCGGTCGCGCGAAACAAGCCGGCATAAATGAAAAAAGGTTGTCTCGAAGGCTGATAGCTTCGGGACAACCTTTTTTGCGTTCTTGCCGCTAGGGCCGCCTGCTGCAAACCGATGTTACTTTAACGGCTAAGACCTGGCGCCGCGCGCCCGATGTTGTTTGGGCGTCTCTCCCAGCTCTCGTTTGAATAGGCTGCAAAACTGCGCGTCGCTGGAGAAGCCGCATTCCATGGCGATGGCCGCTACGGAAAGATCGGAATGTAGCAGCAAGGAACAAGCGTAGTCGAGTCGCGCGCGCAATTGGTATTGAACCGGCGAGCAGCCGGTTTTGAGCTTGAACAGATGGCGGTACCGATCATAGCTGTATCCCGCCATGGACGCTAACGATGCGAAGTCGATCTTCTGGGTGAAGTGTTCCTTCATGAATCCGAGCGTATAGCGGAACTTGTCTTCGGCGACGGGCAGCGGCTCGCTTGCGTGACGGCGCTCCAGCGTGATGACAAGCTGCTTGGTCAGCAGCTCCAGCATGTCCGAGTAGCGCGGGCGCTGCTCTTGCATCTCGCCGAGCATGGCTTCCAGCAACGGCAGCAGCGAATGCTTGCCGTCGTCCGCAAACACGCCTTCCGCTAACGGAGAGCTGAGCGAGCGGGCGGAGAAGCCGGCGCAGACGACATCCGTTGCCGATCCGCGCCGTTCGTCGTGAACCGTCGATGGACGGACAATGGCGTAATGGCCGCGCCGGAATGAATGGTGGCGGTCGCCGATCCGCGTCTGTCCGTCGCCGCTGCCGTAGTAGACAAGCTCGTAACAACGATGGGCATGCGGGGCGATCGCTTCGCCATCCGCCCTGACGGTGCGGAACAGAAATTCGAGCATCTGGCTCACGGGGCAAACACCAGCCTTCTAATGGGAGTCTACTAGCCAAATCATATAATAAATCGCCCAGTTTGTCATAATGTTTGTTGCCATATTGCATTATTCTGAGTATAACGCAACCAAATCATGATAGGAGCGATGAAGGATGACGACTTATCCCAAGCTGAGCGAGGAGCTTCGCGTCAAGCGATTGGAGCATCCGGGACGGAAAATTCGGATGGTATTGGACACGGATACTTTTAACGAAATCGATGACCAATTCGCGGTCGTATACGCGTTAGGCTCTCCGGAGGTTATGGAGGTGGAGGCGTTCTACGCCGCGCCGTTCTATAACGATCTGTCCACGGGTCCGGCGGACGGCATGGAGAAAAGCTTTCAGGAGCTGAAGAAAATAACCCGGATCGCCGGACGCGAAGATATTCCCCTCTACCGAGGGTCGACCGGTTATCTGCCGGCTGCCGACCAATACGTAGAGAGCGAAGCCGCGCGCAATCTCGTGGAACGCGCGATGGCGTCGACGGACGAGGATCCGCTGTACGTCTTGGCGATCGGCGCGATCACCAACGTCGCTTCGGCGATTCTGATGGAGCCGCGCATCATCGAGCGGATCGTCGTCGTCTGGCTTGGCGGCCACTCGCTGCAATGGCCGGATACAAGAGAATTCAATCTGCACCAGGACCTTCATGCCAGCAGGGTCATCCTGGATTCCGGCGTTCCGCTCGTGCTTGCGCCGTGCATGGGCGTCGCCTCCAACTTGACGACTTCCCTGTCCGAAATTCGCGATTACGTAAAGGATCAAGGGGTAATCGGCCAATATCTATACGAAACGTATCGGGATTGCTCCAGCGATCACTTCGCCTACACGCGCGTCATCTGGGATATCTCCGTGGTCGCTTGGCTCGTCGATCCCAGCTGGTGCCCGAGCGTGCTGGCGGCAAGCCCGCGTCTGTCGGACGACGCCAGATGGATACAGGACCCGACTCGCCATCTGACACGCGTCATGTACCACATTCATCGCGACGGCGTGTTCCGGGATTTGTTCCGCAAGATCGGCAGGATGGGCGCTCCTTCCGCAGGGTAGGAAATAGCGGGGGGGCAAGAACGCGAGGGCATCCATGAAGAGATGTACGCGCGTATTCGCATATTGATGAAGGAATTCAATCGAACACATATGCAAACGCGCAAAACCGTCGGCCTTGGCCGGCGGTTTTTTTGGGGTTCGGAAGAAGGCGAAGGCCATCGCCCGGCGTGCGCGCGGCAAGTGTCCGACATCGCAGGGAAGCGCCTAGCCGACTCTGCAGAAAAGGGTTTTGTTGCCAAAATAGGTGTGTTACAGTATGTAAGAGGCAACTGGCGGGATCGTTTTATGCTCGGCAATAAGTGATCTTGGCAGCACGAGTTGAGGCAGCCGCGCGAGGGGGAAGACATGTTTAACATTCAGTTATGGCCCAATAACATCGTGGATGTGCTGTTCATGGTGCTTAGTTGGGGCTTGTTAGTCGGCATCGTCCTTTATTATTATCGCAGAGAGAAGGAAGCATGGCGGCCGGTTTTTTGGAAAGCGCTGCTGATCGCGTTTGTTTGCGTATTCGCGTTTACGCTGAATATCCCGCTCGGAGAGTACATGGGAAGATTTGCGATTCTGCCATTAGGCGTCTGGGTTGTTTATTGGGCTGCAAAAAATAAATCCTGGCCGAGATATCGCAGGTACGCCTGGATCGGATTCTGGTGCAACTACGTATTCCTGGCGGCGGGGCTGCTCGGCCATTACGTCAACGAAGGCGTATATCCCAAACAAACGATATCCACCTACTTCGCGAACGTAGAGAATGCCAGACTCGTCGCTATCCACCCATCCGCTCCCGAGGCGTCGCTCGACGCGGCACGGTTAGAGCAAAGCCTAAAGGCGTTGGAGCTGCAGCCGGAGTACGACGCGATGACTTGGGGGTATGAATCAAGGGACGCGCAGACGGAATGGTTTCCGTATGCCCTCCTGGGAACGGAAGCGAGCTGGGGAAGCGGCATAAGCGCGGAGGTATACGTGCAAGCGGACGGCAAAGGGCTGTTGGTCGCCTGGAACAATCGGTATTTGTATTACAAGGCCCCGTCGTCCTTGCTGTCGACGGAGTCCGGAGGTGGCAGCGAATGAGCCAGCGAATGAGCCAACGAATGATTCAACGAAGCATCGTCATTATACTAGTCGGGCTTGCCGCAGCGGCCTTTATTTTTTGGAAGTGGATTGGGGTGAAGCCGACTGCGCTAAGCGATCTGGATTACGTAACGGAATCGTTGCAAAACCTTGCTCCGGATTACGACGTTGCCGAGGTTCAAGACATCGTGGAGGTGGACAGCCGGCATCTCTTTGTTCCTTTTGTATCCGGCAGCGGCGAACACGGCATGAGCTTCTGGGTATGGGACAGGTTCGAATGGGAGCTTAGAAGCGTCGAGAGCAGCGGGAATCCCTACTTGTGGAGATTGCGCGGGGATGATCCCGCCGGACAATATATCGTGTGGAACGCGGATCCGGCTTCCCGAATCGGAGAATATGCTTTCTATTGGATTCGGCCCCGAAACGGGGGGAGATCCGACGGAGAGGATTTTTACGTACCGCGCGTGCAGTTGGAGCAGAAGTTTAAGCTCGGCGATCGGACGTACGACGCGGTGCCTTTGCCGGAGGAGTGGGCGGAGCTGCAACGGCTGCAGTTGGCGGCCCATAAGGGGACGGACGCGCCCGGGTTGTGGGGATGGGGAGCCTCGACGCCCGGGAGTTATACGATGGGGTACATCCCCGTTTTGAGCGGCGAGCCCGAGGAGGAAAGCGCGTGGAGCAGCAAAGGGACCACCTTTGGCGATATCGACTTGCAATTCGTTTCGATTCTGAATGAACGCGATTTGGAGGGGCGGATATCCGGCCGGTAAGCGTTCGCAAAAGTCGGCAAGCTTCGACACGCCGAGAAGAAATTATACAGCTATTAGTTATAAGTACAGCGGGCGAGTGAAGCAATTCGAGAAATGAACAGTTTCCAGGCGGGGCCTCGATGATGCACGATAGAAGGGCGGGAAGCAAGGCGCAATACGGCCTGCAACCCGCCCTATTCTATGTGCAAGGGAGAGATAGAAGTGATGAAAACGAAACGAGCGGGGGTCGGCCTGTTCCTGTCGCTAACGCTGCTGGCGGCTGCGGGCCCGTTGCCGGGGGCGCATGCTGCCGGAGGCTCCGCGGGGACGGTCAAGTCGATCGCGAGCTACGGCGCGATCGGAACGGACGCGCTGGATGACAAGGCAGCCATCCAAGCCGCGGTCGACGCGGCGTCTCCGGGGGATACTGTACTAATTCCGAAAGGCACGTATTACCTGTCCGGAACGGTGCAAGGCAAGTCCGGAGTCGCCATTAAAGGCGAGAAACGCGACCAGTCCATCGTGAAGTTCATCTCGGAGTCCGATACGCACATGATCCATCTGCAAAATGCAACAAGCGCGACAATCTCCGACCTGACGCTCGACGCGAACAACAGCGCCATCGCCATGTCGGCGGTCTACGTGCAGGGCGGCAGCCGCAATACGCTGAGGAACTTGAGAGTCAAGGATTTCGCCGCGGTGGACGGCTTCGGGCCGCATGCTCTGTTCGTCGATAATTCCACTTACGTAAACATCTCGGATAATTTCATTTCCAACGTTGGAATCGCTTCCATTTGGGGCGCTGGCGTCCGCGCCGGCTGGGGCTCGTCCCATGCGACGATCGAGAACAACGTCATCGAGAACACGGGCAGGGGCGGCATCCTCGTCAACGACAATAGCCCGTGGGCCGTCGTGCGCGGCAACAAGATCAAAGGCTCGGGACTCAAAGAGCATGGTTTGTCCATCGAGCTACATACGAATGTAGACAACTCCCTTATCGAGGATAACCAAGTCGATTATTGGATCAGCGCGGTACGCTCCAGCAAAATCGCGGTTCGCCGCAATATCGTGCAGCCCAAGGAGAGCCGCGTAGGCAGCATCGGTCTGGAAATCATGGCGGACGATTCCGTCACGACGGATAATCTCGTCGACGGCGGCCAGCAGGTCGGCATCCAGCAATCGCCGGGGACCGGCCATCAATATTGGGGCTACAACATCGTCAAGGACATGGTCATGTGGGGCATGCAGTTGCAAGGAGAGGGTTCCGGCCGGATCGAGCAGTTCCAATACTTCTATAAGAACAGCTTCATCAAGACGCAGGAAGGCAACCCGAAAGCCGCATATCCCGGCTACGACGGCAACGGCATCCGCATTCACGGAAGCTCGCAGAACCTTTCGTTCGATAGCAACATCATCTCGAACAACGGGCGCAAGGCCATCGAGATTACGGGAGCGGCGGGCGTCGACCGGCTGAGCTTCACGAACAATCTCATCACGGGCAACAAGGGTATCACCATGGATCCCTATCCTGCGGCTGCCGAGCATCTGGAGTGGTCGGGCAACATCGTATGGGGCAACGGCAGCAACGCGGTGCCCGTATCGAGAGGGTTCGCGAACAAGAAGCCTACAGCGGACTTCAGTACTCCTCTTCTGGTACGTACCGGCGAACCGATCACCTTTGCGGACGCGTCCAAGGACGCCGACGGCTCCATCGCCCATCGCTTGTGGGACTTCGGCGACGGCTTGCCGAGCACGGCGGTATCCCCTACTTACGTGTATAACAAGCTTGGCATCTACCGAGTGACTTTGGTCGTGTGGGATAACGAGGGCAGATCGAACCTGAAGGAACGAATCGTTCTGGTCAGACCGGGCGCTCCGGACCGCCAAGCGCCGACGGCTCCGACGGGTCTGGCTTCTCCCGGGCAGACGGACGAGACGGCTCTGTTAACTTGGTCTCCGGCTTCCGATAACGTAGGCGTCGTCAGCTACGACGTTTATGCGGACGGCGTGCTGGCCGGCTCGACGGCCCCTGGAGAAACATCGTTCCTCATTACGGGATTAGCGGCATTAACGACATATAACGTATCGGTCAAAGCCAAGGATGCGGCCGGAAATGCCTCGGCGGCAAGCGCGGCGTTTGCGATCACGACGGAAGCGCCGGACGCGACGCCTCCGTCGGCGCCGGAGAATCTGACGGCTACGGCTGCAAGCGCTACCAGCGCGACGCTCGCTTGGTCTCCCTCCACGGACAACAAGGCGGTAACCGGCTACGAAGTGTTTCGCGGCGGCAATCTCATCGGCTCGACAAGCGGGGTAACCTCCACATCGTATACGGCGAACGGCCTGCTGCCGGGCACGACGGGCAGCTTCACCGTCAAAGCGGTGGACGCGGCGGGCAATCGCTCGGACGCAAGCGCATCGGCATCGGTCACGATGGCGGTTCCGACATCGGCCGTTTACCTTAGCGATTACGCCTGGGACTCCGCGACGGCGGGCTGGGGCAACATTGGAATCGACAAATCTTCGGACGGCAGGCCGATCACGCTGAACGGCGTCGTGTACGCCAAAGGTCTCGGGACGCACGCGCATTCGGAAATCGTCTACACGGTCGGCGGCGCGTACGAACGGTTCCAGGCGAGCGTCGGCGTCGACGACGAATCGTACGACAACGGCTCGGTGAGCTTCGAGGTATGGCTGGACGGCGTACTCGCCTTCGACAGCGGCGTGATGTACGCCGATACCGCGACGGTCGATATCGACGTCGATATCAGCGGCGCGCAGGAGCTTAAGCTAGTCGCGACGAACGGCGGGGTTAACGGCTCCGACTGGGATCATGCCGATTGGGGCGACGCCCGCATTCTATACAACGAATAAATCGGACGGCATGTCGCGCGGCGGACCATCCTCGGCGGGTTGCCGATCGGCACCGATTGCGCGCGAAGCTTAAGGAGAAACGGACATCGGGCAGCAATCCTTACAAGCAAGCCTGATGTCCTACTCTAGCGGATGATGATAGGAAAGATAGTCGAGGAGGTGAGGCCCGGACGCCGGAAACGCTAGGATAGAGACATTCATCATGGATTGCATACTACAGGATCAGGATAGCAGTCAGGAATCATTCTGAGTACAAGTAGAAGCCAATCTTAACAAAGCGAGGGATCATTAATGACCACAACCAACAAGCGACCGAAATTGAAGCTGCGGCTGTTCAGCGCGCTATGCGCCATGTCCATGCTGCTGCCGGTATTGCCGGCACCGATCGCGAGCGCGGCGACGCTCGACGTAACCAACTACGGGGCTGCCGGCAACGATACCGTGTCCGACAGCGCGGCCATTCAGGCAGCCGTAAACGCGGCTTCGAGCGGCGACACCGTCCTTATTCCCGCAGGCACGTTCTATTTGACAAGCACGGTATCCCTCAAGTCCGGAGTCAAGATTACGGGCGCAAGCCGCGACACGACCATCGTGAAGTTCAATTCCACGTCCGCGCTTACGTTCTTCTCCATGTACAATCTGACCGGAGCGGAAGTCACGACGATGACGCTGGACGCGAACAACAGCACCATCCCGCAATCGGTCGTGGTGTCGGAGAACGGCAGCTTCAACAAAATGACCAATTTGAACGTGAAGGACGTCGGCACGAACTCCGGCTTCGGTCCTTTTGCCTTGTACGGCATCAATACGGATAACCTCATCGTCAAAGACAACGTCATCACGAACATCGGCGTCAATTCCGATTGGGGCGGCGGCGTGCGGATCGGCTGGGGCTCCGACAACGCGCTCATCGAGAACAACGTCGTTCATCTGACGGGCCGCGGTGGCATCTTCCTGAATGACGACAGCCCGGGCGCGATCGTTCGTGGCAATACGGTCACGGGCACCGGCAAAAAGATGGAGGGTCTCGGCATCGAGCTTCATACGAACGTAGACAACTCCATCATCGAAAACAACAACGTCGACCACTGGATCAGCGCCGTGCGCTCCGAATACATTGCGGTACGCAACAACGTCGTCAGAGCGACGGACGGCACGGTCGGCAACATGGGCCTGGAGGTCATGGTCGACCATGGCGTCACGAGCAATAACCTCGTCGACGGAGGCCAGCAGGTCGGCATCCAGCAGTCGCCGGGCACGGGCTACCAGCTGTGGAACTACAACACGGTCCAGAACATGGTCATGTGGGGCATGCAGCTGCAAGGCGAGGGAACGGGGCAAGTAGAACAATTCCAATACTTCTACAAAAATATTTTCGAAGACGGGCCGATCGGCCACCCGTCCGCGGCATATCCGGGCTATGACGGCAACGCGGTCCGCATCCACGGCAACACGCAGAACATTACGTTCGACAGCAACATTATCCGCGACAACGGCCGCAAAGCGATCGAAATCACGACGGCCGGCGGCACCGACAAGCTGAGCTTCGTCAACAACACGATTACGGGCAACGGCGGACCGTCCATCGATCAATATCCGTCCTCCGCGGCCGATCTCGAGTGGAGCGGCAATACGGTCAGCGGCAACGGCACGAACACGCAGCTGACGAGCAGAGGCTTCAGCAATCCGAAGCCGGTGGCCAACTTCACGGCGCCTCTGACGGTACAGCTGGGACAATCGGTTACGTTCACCAATACGTCCACGGACAACGGCACGATCGTCGAAAATCTATGGGATTTGGGCGAAGGCCTGCCCGTTACGACGGTGAGCCCTACGTACACGTACCAGAAAGCGGGCACGTACCAAGTCATTCTCGGCGTTTGGGATAACGGCGGACGCGCGCACGTCAAGGAACAGACGATCACGGTCGTGGCGGGACCGCCGGACAACACGGCCCCTTCGACGCCGACGAACCTGACGTCGCCTTCGAAGACGAACACGAGCGTCACGCTGACGTGGACCGCTTCGACGGATAACGTGGGCCTCGCGGGTTACGAAATATACGCGAACGGCGGCCTCGTGGGCACGACGATCGGCGGAAGCACGACTTCGTATACGGTTCTGAGTTTGCAGCCGAACACGGCATACAGCTTTACGGTCAAAGCGAAGGACACGAGCGGCAATATGTCCGCGGCCAGCTCCGCGCTTAGCGTCACGACGGATTCCACGCCGGTGCCGGTATGGGAGCTCTGCGCGGGCGAGAACAACTGGTGCAGCTTCACGGGCTCGAAGGAGGTACGTTACGGAGCGGGCAGCAGTTGGGCGTACGGCACTTATACGAACGGCGTCATGTGCTCCAACAACACGTTCGGCGACGCGGCTCCGGGACAGTACAAATCCTGCTTCGTCAATACGGCTACAGCCGGCGGGGGCGGCGATACGCAAGCTCCGACGGCCCCGACGGGATTGACTTCGCCATCCAAAACGTCGAACAGCGTAAACTTGTCTTGGACGGCTTCGACGGATAACGTAGCCGTGACGGGCTACGAGATTTACAACGGCTCGACGCTGGCCGGCACGACGACGGGAGCGACGACTTACAACGTAACGGGCTTGTCGCCTAGCACGGCTTACAGCTTCACGATCAAAGCGAAGGACGCGGCGAACAACTTGTCCTCGTCGAGCTCCGCGCTGAGCGTCACGACGAACGCGGCCGCGGGAGACACGCAGGCTCCTACGGCGCCGACGGGATTGACTTCGCCGTCCAAAACGTCGAACAGCGTAAGCTTGTCCTGGACGGCTTCCACGGATAACGTGGGCGTGACGGGCTACGAGATTTACAACGGCTCGACGCTGGCCGGCACGACGACCGGCGCAACGACTTACAACGTAACGGGGTTGACGGCCAGCACGGCTTACAGCTTCACGGTCAAAGCGAAGGACGCGGCAAACAACGTATCGGCGGCAAGCTCCGCGCTGAGCGTGACGACGAACGCTTCGGGCGGCACGACGCCGACCGGATCCATCACGCGCGAGTACTGGACGGGAATCTCGGGTCCTACGATCGGAAGCATCCCGACTTCGACGACGCCAACCGGCACAAGCTCCCTCGCGAGCTTCCAAGCACCGTCGAACTTCGGCGACAACTACGGCACGCGGATCCGCGGTTATATCGTGCCGACGGTAACGGGAACGTACCAGTTCTCAGTAGCGGGCGACAATAACAGCGTCCTGTATTTGAGCACGGACAACACGGCCGGCAACAAAGTACAGATCGGCGAAGTCGTCGACTGGGTGAACGAGCTTTCGTTCACGCAAAACTCCGGGCAACAATCCGGCCAGATTACGCTTACCGCAGGCCAACGTTATTACGTAGAAGTGCTGCACAAGGAAGAAGGCGGCGGCGACCACGTAGCCGTAGGCTGGAAAACGCCGGGCAGCTCGACTTACTCCGTCATCCCTGGAGCTAACCTGGCTCCGATTCAGTAGCAAGCACGAATGAAGAATGTATCGGTTGTCACAGCGGCTATTTGACGATAATCGCCTTAAGTTAGTTCCGCTTTGCATCGTGGGAGTCTCGCGTTCCTAAGGGAACGCGGGACTCTTCGTTTTGAACGCTAATTGTTCGTCTGTGCATCGACAGCGCCTGTTGCCGTTAAGCTAGCCGCTTCGTTGAATTAGTATTAGGTTTAGTTGATTCGCTCAATGGGTGCGGAGAGGATGGAAATTTATAATGGAAAAGGAGATGAGAAAACCCTTTAGGAGGTATTTAACGATGGTTAGCCAATCAAACAGATTCATCCGACTACTCTTAGGTTTTGCATTAACGACAGCGCTTACATTTTTATCGTTCTCGAATGTTGCCGCTCCCATTCCCACCGTCTCGGCGGCGCCGGCGTTCGCGTACGGCGCGGACATTGGCTGGTTGAAGCAATTGGAGGACGAAGGGATCAGCTTCGTGAACCATGCGAACCAAGCCGCGGATCCGCTCCAGTTAATGAAGGACAAAGGCATCAACTCTGTGCGCTTGCGCGTATTCGTCAATCCGGCGAGCAATTATTATTGGCTTAAGGACGGCACGACGATGACGATGCTGGGCTACAGCGATACGTCTGGCGTGCTTGCGGCGGCGCAGCGAGCCAAAGCGCTGGGCATGAGTATCATGGTCGACTTCCATTACAGCGACGTGTTCGCCGATCCCGGCCATCAGATCAAACCCGCGGCATGGAGCGGCTACAGCGATACGCAGCTGCAGAACGCGGTGTACACCCACACGTTCAACGTCATGACCACGCTCGCCAATCACAATATATATCCCGATTGGGTACAAGTGGGCAACGAAATGAATCCGGGCATTGTGCTGCCTAACGGCAGCACAAGCAATTTCGCCAAGCTGACAGCGTTGCTGAACAAAGGGTACGATGCGGTCAAAGCCGTAAGCCCTTCCTCCAAAGTCGTGTCGCATCTGGCGCATGGAACCGACAACTCGTTATTCCGGTGGTGGTTCGACAACTTCTTTGCAAACGGCGGCAAAACGGATGTCATCGGAATGTCGTTCTATCCGCATTGGGAAGGTCAGTCCTATTGGCAGTTGACGGGAGCGTTGTCCACCAACCTCAACGACATGGCTTCCCGTTACAACAAGGAAGTCATGGTCGTCGAAGTAGGAGGGCTGGAGACCAATCCGACCGACACGTATTGGACAATTTTCGATACAATCCAAGCGGTGAAGGCGGTTCCGAACGGCAAAGGCACCGGCGTCTTCTATTGGGAGCCTGCGGCCCATTCCAGCGTCCTGCCAGACGGGTATCCATTAGGCGCAACAAGCGTATATGTCACAAAGAAGTTAAAGTTCACGACCGCGCTGGACGCCTTCCTTGCGGCGGCAGGCAGCCAAAGCTACAACCTCGTCACGAATCCCGGCTTTGAGGCGGACGGCGCCACCCAGGAGCCCTCGGGCTGGACGACTTGGTCCAATAACAACCCAAGTGCTAATTTCACAGAAGCGGGCGGCCATTTCGGAAGCTACCGGTTATCTCATTGGCGTAGCACGGCCTATCAAGTAAGCACGTACCAGGTCAAGACTGGCTTGACGAACGGCACCTATACGATGAAAGCCTGGGTGAAAAGCGGCGGAGGATTCAACGCAAGCCGCATGTATGTGAAAAACTTTGGCGGAACGGAGAAATACGTGAATATTCCCACGGCGAGCGCTTGGACGCAAATCACCATCTCGAATATCCTTGTAACGAACGGGCAGGCGGAAATCGGCTTCTGGACGGACGCCAATGCGAACAACTGGATCAACGTGGACGACGTGGAGTTCTATATCAATTAGCATATAGCGGTCGGGACCGAGCCCTGTCAGGGCTCGGTCCGTTCGGCTTTAGGCGTCCACGGCAGCAGTCAGCAGGCAAATGTTGCGCCCTAGTAACCGTTTAGGGAGAGTTGTACAATAGGGTGACAAAACAGAGCTGCAAGAGGAGCATAACCATGTCCAATTTTCTTCTGCCCGGCAAGAGGTATATTCCGTTTACGTACAAAACCATGATTCCTTATCTTGCGCTCGTGCTGCTTACCGATATTCTGGTGGGGTATATCGCTTATACCATGCTGGTGCAATCCAGAACAGAGATGGCAGAGACGAACATTCGGACCGCCTTGCAGCAGACCCGCAACAATATCTCTTACCAAACGGAGGAAGTTACGCGCATGACGGATACGTTGTTCCTGAACACAACTTTCCAGAATGCGCTTCAGTTTCGCGGGGACATGCGGGAGGTCATGCTGAAGGAGCGTGACGATATCGTGCCGTACATGAAAGCGCCGCTCCAGCTGTTCGGCAACAATTTGCGGTTAGTGCTGTATGCGACCAACGATGCGCTGCTCGAAATTCCGGGCGATGACATGTCGGAGCCGATCGCGCGAAGCGATTATTACGTGCTTTCCCATAAAAGCGTCGCGCATGCGGAGTGGTACCAAACGATGAATGCCCGCAATCTGGACAAAATATGGCTGCAGATCGAAACCGACCGCGAGCTTGATAACGTCTCCTACGTGCGCAAGCTGTTTGCTTCGAACGGCGACCAATCCTTGATCGGGTATGTCCGCGTCACCGCGAGATTTGACGAGCTGCTCGGCAATTTCGACTCCTTTCCCATCGATCAAGGGATAGCCCTTCGCTTAATCGACAAGGCCACGGGCGCCAAGCTTTACGAACGGGGAAGCGTGCGAGATGAAGCCCGGAGGGACTCCTATTTGATTATTGCCGAAGCGATCGAAGGCTCCAATTATGTCATCGAAACGTGGGTGCCCCATCAATATTTGAACAAGGACGCGGGCCGCATGCAGAGGGCGATAGGCGCTGTCTGCCTCGCCAGCTTTCTAGTCATGGCGGTGATCGGCCTGCTGCTTGCCCGCTTGTCCGGCAAGAAAATGAAACGAATTGTCACGCTGGTGCAATCGTTCCAGGAAGGCAACTTCCACAAGCGGATCGGCTTCAGCGGAAATGACGAGTTCGTCTATATCGCCGCTGCCTTTAACCAAATGGCGGGGAGCATTCAGACGCTCATCCGAGATGTTTACGAGCAGGGCATTCAGAAGAAACAAGCGGAGCTGGACGTGCTGCAAGCACAGATCAATCCGCATTTCCTGTACAACACGCTCTCCACGATCGGCAGCTTGGCCAATATGGGCGAAGTCGAGAAGGTGACCCGCATGGTTCACGGGCTTTCCAAATTTTATAGGCTGACATTAAACGAAGGACAGGTTACAATTTCCATCGAAAAAGAATTGGAGCATGTGAAATCGTATTTGAATATTCAGCGGGTCAAATACGCGGGTACGTTCAAGGTGTATTACGACGTCGATCCCGACATCTTGCAGGTTACCGTCATCAAATTGATCCTGCAGCCGTTTGTGGAAAATATATTCAAGCATGCCTGGTTCGGAGAGTCGATTGCGATTCGCATTACCGGCAAGCGATCCGGGGACGGGATACAATTGAGCGTCATTGATAACGGCATCGGGATGCGCCCCGATACCCTTCGCCTAATGCGCACAAGCTCGGCTTCCGGCGGCGGATACGGCCTGAGAAACGTGGAAGAACGAATCAAGCTGAGCTACGGCAACGACTTCGGCATTGATATCGGCAGCTATTATGGAGCCGGTACGACGGTACGGATTCTGTTGCCCGTCACTCAAGCGGAAAGTCGGCAGGACGAAGGGGATAGACGAGATAATGGGTAACGAAATCAATGTTCTGCTCGTAGACGACGAGGCAGTGGATCTGGAGTGGATGAGACGCCGGGTCGAGGGCAGTCAAAGCTTCTCGAGCGTTCGCACGGCTTCCAGCGGATTTGCGGCTTTGAAGCTGATGGAGAATCATCGCGTCGACATCATCCTATCCGATATCGGCATGCCCATCATGTCTGGCATGGAATTCGCGCAGAAGGCTAAGGAATTAAATCCTAACGTGCATATCGTGTTTATCAGCGGTCTCGAGGAGTTTGGTTATGCCAGAAAGGCGATTGAGTTAAACGCATACGGATATCTATTGAAGCCCGTAGAGGATCGCGAACTGAAGTCAGCCCTCTCGGGGCTGTGCGAGAAGATCGAGCAAGAACGGCAGCAGAGCCATAAGTTCGCGAAGACGATGTCTCTGGTCAATCAGGAGCTGCTGCTGCGCTGGTTCAACCAAGATGCGCCGGCCGAAATCGAGACACATGTGCGGGGCTTCATGGAACCGATGCTGATAAGCGGTACGGCGGCAGCCATGATCGAAATCGACGATATCGCATGGAAGATTCGCCACTCGGGGGAAGAAGAGCGGCGGTTGTGGATGAACAAAGCGGGGCGGTTCATTCGCGATTTCATCGAGGAACGACAAGGCGGCACGGTCATGGCGACCTATGATCATCATTTTATCGTATTGGCAGGCGTTCAGGAGGCTTATTTCTCGATGCTCCTGACGGAGTTAATTCAAGCTTTCTATCACTCTTTTTCCTCCTCCATTACGATTGGAGTGGGTGCTTATACGCATTCGTTTGACAAGCTGCACGATTCTTACAGGCAAGCGCAAGCTGCACTCAGCATCAAATGGATTGTGGGCAAAAACAGATTGATCCAGGACGCCTCGAAGTGGCAGCCCAAAGAGAAAATTGCCGCTAACCTGGAGGAAATCGTCGATCGGATGCTGCAAGCGATGCTGGAGTATAACCTGACCGTGATTGACGATTGTTTGCTGCAGCTGTTTACGGGAGATATGCGGAAGAACGAAATCTACGATCTCATTATCCGGATTACGTCCAAGCTCCATGCCGATCTGCAGCAAATGAACGAGCATCTGTACGACATCTTGAATTGGGACGCTCATCAGCCGTTTGTGTTGTTTCAATTCGAGACGGTGCAAGACATTATCTCTTGGCTGAGACGCCGGTTCTTCGAGCTGTCCGAGCTGCTTTACATGAAGCGGCAGAGGCAGAAGCGGAAGCTGATCGGCGAAATAACGGGGTATGTCGCTGAACGATTGGATCACAAAATCACGCTAGGCGAGGTGGCCGCATATTTCGGGTTTACGCCAAATTATTTGGGGCAGCTCTTCAAGCTTGAAACGAATAAGCTGTTCAGCGATTTCCTGAACGAGCTCCGAATGAAGCGAGCATGCGAGCTGCTGGAAGACCCGACGAAAAAGGTGTATGAAATCGCGGAACAGGTCGGCTATAAAAATATTATTTATTTCAACCGACAATTCAAAGAGCACATCAAGATGTCGCCTAGCGAATACCGCAAGAAACACAAGATTTGATAGGTCATTAGCGATGTCGGCCGACAAGAAGCCGTTTCGCGGAGCAAAGACGGGGTAGTAGCCCGCTTTGTTTCGCGAAACGGTTTTTTTCAAATCGTTGATTTTGTATAAGGTTTAGTTGACGCGCTTAATTATGCCTCCCTGGAACCGCTAGTATAATGAAACTCATGGAGGGGAACACAGATGAGTTTACGCACATTCTGGAAAGATCTCAAGCAGTACAAGGTTCTGTTGTTGATGTTGACGCCGGCGGTGTTGTTCTATGTATTGTTCGCTTATATCCCAATGGGAGGCGTCGTGCTGGCGTTCAAGCATTTTGATTATGCGGGAGGCGTGTTCGGAAGTCCCTGGAACGGCTTCGATAATTTCCGCTTTTTCTTTGAATCCGGGGATGCCTACCGGGTTACGCGAAATACGGCGCTCTATAATATAGCTTTCATTGTCATCAATAACATCTTGCAAATATTCGCGGCGATCCTGTTGTTCGAGGTTGGCGGCAAGTGGTTTCGCAAAATCATTCAGTCCGCGCTATTTCTGCCCTACTTCATCTCTTGGGTTGTCGTCGGCGCGATTGCTTATAACCTGCTGAACTACGATATCGGAACGGTAAACGTTCTGCTCACGGGACTGGGGCTCGAGCCGGTCGACATTTACAACACACCCGCCTACTGGCCATATCTGCTCGTGCTGGTATCCGCATGGAAAAGCTTGGGCTATGGCACGGTCATGTATCTGGCGGCGATTACCAGCATCGATACCGAGATGTACGAGGCGGCAGAGATTGACGGGGCGAATATTTTCCAACGTATCCTGAAAGTCACGATTCCGAACCTGTATCCTACAGTCATTATTCTGGTGCTGCTGGCGGTCGGCAATATTTTCCGCGGCGATTTCGGAATGTTCTACAATATGGTCGGCAATAACGGCATCTTGTTCTCTTCGACGGACGTTATCGACACTTTCGTATTCCGTTCGTTGATCATGTCCAACGATATGGGAATGTCGGCAGCTGCGGGCGTGTTCCAGTCGGTGCTCGGATTCATCACCATCATGGCGGTCAACTATGCGGTACGCCGGTATGACAAAGACCGGGCTTTATTCTAAGCAGGAGGTTCAACTATGAGTACACTTGATAGAAATGTGGATGGAGAAACATCATTTTCCAAGTCAACTGGCGTGAAGCAGACCGACCGCCAAATATTCTCGATCCTCGGTTATATCTCGCTTGGGATTCTGGCGCTGCTTTGCCTGCTGCCTTTCGTGCTGATCGTATCATCGTCGATGACGAGCGAGGACAGAATTATTATGAACGGCTATCAGTTTATCCCGCTGGACTTCTCGCTCGAAGCGTTCAAGATTTTGTTCAAGTATCCCGACCAGATGATAAACGCGTATCTGGTTACGATCGGAGTGACAGCCGTCGGGACGTTTTTCGGCTTATTGCTGACCTCGATGACGGCTTATGCGCTGTCTCGGAAAGACTTTAAATGGCGCAACAAATTTTCGTTCTTCTTCTTCTTCACCACGTTGTTCAACGGCGGGCTCGTTCCTTGGTACCTGCTCATCGTGAACTACCTGCAGATGAAGGATACCTTTCTGGCGCTCATCGTGCCGATGCTGTTGAACGTCTTCTACATCATCGTCATGAAATCGTTCTTAAGCAGCATTCCGGAGGCGATCGTGGAATCGGCGAAGATCGACGGCGCGGGCGACTTTCGCATCTACGCCCAGCTCATCCTGCCGCTCTCCAAACCGGCGCTGGCCACAATCGGCTTGTTCCTTGCACTGGCTTACTGGAACGACTGGTACAATGCCTTGCTCTTCATCTCGGACGAGAAGCTTATGCCGCTTCAATATTACTTGTACAAGATGCTTGGCAACATGGACGGCATGCGCAAAGCGATGATGGGGGCGGGGGCCGTCGTGACGACGTCCGTACCGACGGAAAGCTTGAAAATGGCCATGACGGTCGTAGCGACCGGCCCGATTCTGCTCGCGTATCCTCTCGTTCAGCGTTATTTCGTCAAAGGTCTTACGATTGGCGCAGTGAAGGGATGACCCCGGGGCTTACTCCGGCTAATCATATAAGCATACAATTATCTTAATCTTAGGGGGAAGAATAGGCATGCTAAACAAAAGAAAATGGAGTATGCTGGCGTTGACGATGGCTTCGGTTATGGCTCTCGGCGCTTGCAGCAGCAACGGTGGAAACAACAGCAACGAATCGTCACCCAATGCGTCGCCCACGGCGACGACGGAGGCGGGTTCGGAAACGGCCGGCGGCATCGACACTTCCAAAGAAGTGAACTTAAAGATGATTTTTGTCGGTCCTAAACCTGTCGACTACGATCTGGTATTTGCCGAAATTAACAAAAAGCTGAAAGATAAAATCAACGCAACGGTGGAAGGAGAGTTTCTCGACTGGTCCGATTGGGCTCAGAAATATCCGCTGAAGCTGGCGGCGAACGAGGACTTCGATCTGATCTATTCGGCGAACTGGGCTGGCTACAACGATCAGGCGTTGAAAGGCGGTTTTCTGGAGCTGACGGACGAGATGCTCTCCACTTACGCGCCGGAAACCTGGGCCAAGATGTCGCAAGTCGGCTGGGATCAAGCCAAAGTAAACGGCAAGCTGTACATGGTGCCTCAGAACAGTGACGAGTCCGTCGAGAAGCTGATTCTGTACCGCGAGGATTTGCGCACGAAATACAATCTGCCTGAAATCAACAGCTCCGAGACCTATGCGACGTATTTGAAAACGGTTGCGGAGAACGAAAAAGGAATCGTTCCGTTCACGCCTGAGACAGGCGATTGGAAGTATCACAACCTAGATCGCGTGCTGCTGAAGCAACAAAGCGAATGGAATATGTTTGACCTGGATATGCCTTTCGCGTTCAAGCTGACCGATGAGGCAGGAAAGGTGTTTAACGTTTACGAGACGGGGGAGTTCAAGGATCTTCTTGTGTACTATAAGGATCTTGCGGACAACAATGCCTGGTCGAAAAACGTGCTGAACAGCAAAAACGATCACCAGGCCGATTTCAAGGCGGGCAAAACGGCTTCAATCACGCATAACAGCGGTACGCTGGGCGCTCTGATGGCCTTGATGCGCCAGGAGAATTCTCCGTACGAGGTGAAACTCGCGGACATTAACCAAGGCAAGAAAAAGTCCGTCGCGATCTCCACGCAGAACGGCACATCGGTGCACGCCACCTCCAAAAACGTGGAAAGGTCGATCATGTTCATCGATTTGATGCAGAACGACAAGGAATTGCATGACCTGATCATGTACGGCATTAACGGCGTGCACTACACGCCTGTCGGAGATGACCTGTTCGCCGCTACCGATAAGCAGCAGAATTTCACGGGTTTCTCCAACTGGAACTTCAACTCGCCGCTTAACCTGACGAACGAAGCGTTCCCGCAAGAGGCATCCGCCCTGGTGGAGAGTTGGGAAGCGAACGTGTACCACTACCCGCTCGAGACTTTCGTTTTCGATAACAGCAAAGTGAAATCCGAAGTCGCCAATGTAGGCAACGTTATGCTGCGCTACGCGATTCCGCTGGAATATGGTTTGGTCGCAGACCTCGATAAGGGGCTGGCTGACTTGAACAAGCAGTTGAAAGCGGCAGGACTGGATAAAATCCAAGCTGAGCTGCAAGGCCAAATCGACGCTTTCTTGGCGAGCAAATAAGAGACCGGCAATCGCATACAATGAAAAAGCATCTCGCTCCAGCCTTACGAGGATGGGGCGAGATGCTTTATTGTATGGCTATTCGGCTATTCGATAACGCCGCAAGCGATGCGATCGCCGGAATTGCCGGCGGGGTCCGTTACGTAGTCATCCGCTTTGGCGTGGATAACGAGCGACGCGCCGTCTTCCTTGATGATGGAATTCGGCTTGCCCGGCTCCAGCGTGACGACGGCGGTCGTAATGTCGATGGCGACTTTGCCGTTCGCGCCAACCTCGATGTTGGGAAGATCGCCTTCATGGAAACCCTTGGGGTTGTTGAAGCCGTGCTGCTTCTCCTGCGGATTGAAGTGGGAGCCGGCCGACTTGAAGTCGGGCGCCTCGCACTTGCCGAACTGGTGAATATGAATGCCGTGCGTGCCCGGAGACAGCTTCTCCGCCTCCAAATGGATGACGACCTTGTCGCCTTTCTGCGTCAATGTCGCTTGTCCGATGGATTGGCCTTCGGCGTTGATGATGGAGATCGTCTTACCCTCCGTCGCGCCGCCTTCATTGGCGGCAGTTGAGGCTCCATGGGTACCTGGATGCGCTAGGAGCGTCAGCGAAATGGCAATGGCGAATAGATTCATGGTTTCCTCCACATACGTACGTGATATGCCGCCGTTCGTTCATGACGTCGCGAGCGGCGGCTTCCTTAGTATGGGCATAAAATTGGAAAACATTCGCAATTGGTTTGCGCTAGGTGCTGGCAGCGGCATTGTTTTGCCGTTTCTGGATGTTGTGCACGCCCAGAACGACCGCGATCAGCTCGTAGCTATCAAGCGAAGGGGATGAATTCGCGAGCCGGAAGGCCCCGGCCTGCAGCCATCCGCTTATCCGTTCGAAGGTCGCGACACTGCGGCCTCCTTCATCCAGGATCGCGTATTCCCGCGAGAAAGCGGGAGATTCTATAGCGTAAAGGCCGCGGTGTCCGGCATCGTATTCGAACTTTTTCGAGAACAGCGAGAAGCGGGCGCGCAGCACCCCTACCTCGATACCGCTCGCGTCCGATACCTCCCACTTGCCGGACATGAACCGGAACTTGCCGGAGTACCGAAGCGCCGAGCCCGCCCCGTAGACCGACAGGGTCGCGGTCATCATGCTTTGCAGATCCACGGTTCCGAGCGGTTCGCCTTGCCCGTTCATGATATCCGTCGTGCCCGAGCTGAAAAATCGATCGCTAAAATAAAGCTCCATCCCAATCCCGCCTTCCTTTAATCGGTATATGGAAGTATACGCGGAAAGTGGGAGTGCAGTTGCTAGCAGCTGAACGAAGCCGCGAATTAAAAATCGAAGTTGTCGGGATCGGGACCGACGCGTTGGTTTTGGTTCATGGCGTCGATGTCGGCCATCTCCGAGTCCGAAAGACTGAAGTCGAACAAGCTTGCATTCTCGGCGATGCGGAGAGGCTTGGTCGACTTCGGAATCGTCACGACGCCGTGCTGCAGGTCCCATCGAAGAATGATCTGCGCCACGGACTTGCCGTGCCGGTTCGCGATGCGCCGCAGCGTCTCGTCTTGGAGCAACCGACCCTGCATGAGCGGCGACCAAGCTTCCAGCTGAATGCCTTGCTCCCGCGTATAAGCCAGCAATGGCTTCTGCGTAAGGCGGGGATGGAATTCCACCTGATTGACGACCGGCTTGACTTCGGCGTGCTCCAGCAGGTCTTGGAGATGATGGATCTGGAAGTTGCTGACGCCGATCGCGCGAACGCGGCCTTGCTTGTACAGCGTCTCCATGGCACGCCAAGTTTCTTTGATTTTGCCGGCGACAGGCCAGTGAATGAGATACAGATCGAGCGACTCCAGTCCCAGCTTGTTCAAGCTGGTTTCGTAGGCGGCGATCGTTTCCTCGTAGCCCATGTCGGCCGTCCATACTTTGGACGTCACGAACAGTTGGTCGCGGCTAAGGTTGTTGTCGGCAAGCGCCAAGCGAATGCCTTCGCCGACGCTCGACTCGTTCCCGTATATGGCGGCCGTATCGATGCTTCGATAACCGGCCCGGACGGCGGAACGAATAGCGTCTACCAGCTCTTGCCCTTCCTCGACTTGAAATACGCCGAGACCGACTCGCGGCATCGAAACGCCGTTGTTCAGCGCAGCCGAGCTTTGAAGCGTCAACGTTCGAGCGTTCATTTCGTACGCGGCGGAATGGGATGGATCTTTTTTCATATTGTTCATGGTTAGAATGCCTCCGTTAATCGTTATGAATTAGTTTTCCCTTTGAAGCCGAATGGATGCGCCGGCCAGCAGCACGGCTATGACGACCATTAATCCGCCGATCCAAGGCGTATGTCGAAGTCCGATAGTGTCGACTACCAATCCCCCCGTCACGGAGCCAAGCGCGATGCCCACGTTAAAGGCGGCGATATTGAGCGCCGACGCGACATCGACGGCTGACGGCACGTAACGTTCGGCCAGCTGGACGATGTGCAATTGCAAGCCGGGCACGTTCATGAACGCGAACAGTCCCATCATGACGATCGCGATTAAGCCTGCGATCTGGTATGGAATCATGAAGGACATCGCGAACAGGATGACGGCCTGGACGATGAACATGCGGAACAACGCGCCGATAGGGTCGCGATTCGCCCATCTGCCGCCGATCTCGTTGCCGATCGCGACGGCGATTCCGTAGACGAGCAGCACGATTCCGACCGCTCCCGGCTTCAGAAGCAGAATATCCTGCAGAATCGGAGTGAGGTAGGTAAAGGCGACAAACGTGCCGCCGTACCCGAGCGCGGTGATGGATAAACCGAGCAATAGCCTGCGGTTGCCCAAGATGCGCAGCATGTCGGAAAATTTGGACGGCGGCGGCTGCTTAAGACCCTTAGGGACAAGCAAGCCGACGGCGACGAAGCTGACGGCGCCGAGCAGGGCGACGCCCCAGAAGGTGGCCCGCCAGCCAAATAGCTGGCCGATGTAGGTGCCGAGAGGCACGCCGGTCACGGTGGCGATGGTCAGTCCCGTGAACATCAGCGCGATCGCGCTGGCCTGCTTCTCTTTGGGCACGAGCTGGACGGCGATCGTGGAGCCGATGGAGAAAAAGACGCCGTGTGAAAACGCGGTGACGAACCGCGCGACCAAAAGCAGGCCGAACGACGACGACAAGGCCGCGGCCGCGTTGCCGGCGATGAAGAGCAGCATTAACGCCATTAACAGCGTCTTGCGGTTCATCCGGTTCGTTAACGCCGTTAAGATCGGGGCGCCGGCCGCAACGCCGATGGCGTAGCCGGAGATCAGAAGACCCGCCAGGGTGATGCCGATATGAAGATCGTCCGCGATGGACGCGAGCAGGCCGACGGGGACGAATTCGGTCGTGCCGATTCCGAACGCGCTGACGGCCAGCGCGACAAGCGCGAGCGAGCCCGTTGCTTGCTTGCGCCCAGGCTTCGCGGCTTCCCGGGTGGTTGTGGATGCCATGATGGATGTTCCCCCCAATAGAATGAATGTCGGCATTGTGCCGAGCAGGCGAGGGAATGTCGTTTTGCCAATGCCATCCCGCTCTCGCCTGCAAGCACACTTGTGCCGTTTGCTGCATGGATGTTAGTATAAGCCTAACGAAATCTTTTCGTAAGTACGTACTTTCAAGTACTATAGGCACCAAAAAGTACCCTACATGCGAGAGGAGAGAGGATGAAGACGATGCCATTCAACATTCCGGTCGAAGCGACGCTGGAGGTAATCGGGGGCAAGTGGAAGGTCGTTATTTTGTGCCATCTGGACAAAGGGGACAAGCGCACCAGCGAGCTTCGCAGGCTGATGCCGAACATTACTCAGAAAATGCTGACCCAGCAGCTCAGGGAGCTGGAGGACGACGGCATGGTGAAGCGGACGGTCTACGACCAGGTACCGCCCAAGGTCGTCTACTCGCTGACCGATTACGGCTGGTCGTTCAAGCCGATTTTGGACGCGATGTGCTCCTGGGGCGAGAGGCATATGGAAGAACATAATCTGGAATAGCGAAGAGACCATTCCCCGCCGGACTGACGTCCATGCGGAAAATGGTCTCTTTGTCTTGCCTATGATCGGAGTAACACGATTCGAACGTGCGACCTCACCCACCCCAAGGGTGCGCGCTACCAGGCTGCGCCATACCCCGACGCCGCGAATAGACAGAACGTGATCATCTTCAGATCTCGCAATATGCAGCCTTTCTCCTTCGCGGATAGAGGTTTTTTTGGCGTGGCTGCGGGTTAGATAGGCTTCAAGAAGAGTGCTAGATATAAAACAAAAGGAATAATCATAGATATGGGGAACAAGCATCCAAATCGTCCAAGCTAAGGGCTCGGGCGTTCAACCTTGCGAAGAGGAGATGAAGAGGTGTCGGAAACGGCAAAAGAGATCGCGAAATTAAAAAACTTGATCGACGGCAATTGGATAGAATCGGCATCTTCCCGATACGAGGAGGTGATCAATCCGGCGACCGGAGAAGTGCTCGCGTTCGTTCCGCTTTCAACCCAAGAGGATTTCCGGGCAGCCGCGGAGGCAAGCGAGAAAGCTTTCCGGAGCTGGAGAAAAACGCCGGTTCCGCGCCGCGCGCGCATGTTATTCCGTTACCAGCAGCTACTTATCGAGCACTGGGATTCGTTAGCCCGACTGATCACGGCGGAGAATGGCAAAAGTTACGAGGATGCGCACGGGGAAGTGATGCGCGGCATCGAATGCGTGGAATTCGCCGCAAGCGCTCCGACTCTCTTAATGGGGAGCCAGCTTCCGGATATCGCTACCGACGTCGAATCGGGCATGTTCCGGTATCCGCTTGGGGTCGTAGGGGGCATCACGCCGTTTAATTTTCCTATGATGGTGCCCTGCTGGATGTTTCCGCTGGCGATTGCCTGCGGCAATACGTTTGTGCTTAAGCCGTCCGAACGAACGCCGCTGCTTGCCGCAAGACTAGCAGAGCTGTTCATGGAGGCCGGACTTCCGGCCGGCGTTCTCAGCCTGGTACATGGGGCGCATGACGTGGTGAACGCCATGCTGCGCGACGAGCGCGTCAAAGCGGTGTCCTTCGTGGGCTCGCAGCCGGTAGCCGAATACGTGTACACGACCGCGGCTTCGCAAGGCAAACGCGTCCAAGCGCTGGCCGGCGCCAAAAACCACTCGATCGTCATGCCGGACGCGGACCTCGACTACACGGTTCGGAACGTGATCTCCGCCGCGTTCGGTTCGGCTGGCGAACGCTGCATGGCATGTTCCGTAGTCGTTGCCGTAGGGGACATCGCGGATGAGCTGGTGGAGCGCCTCGTTCAAGCCGCTGACGGGATACGGATCGGCAACGGCTTGGATCCGGGGATCACGCTCGGACCGGTCATCCGCGAGGGCAATAAGAAACGCACGGTCCGGTATATTGAGGCGGGAGAAGAGGAGCAGGCCAAGCTGGCGCGGGACGGAAGGCGGGACGCGGCGTTTCGGGGCGAAGGATATTTTATCGGTCCCACCATCTTCGACAAAGTCAAACCCGGCATGAAGCTTTGGACGGACGAAATATTCGCTCCCGTCCTCTCGGTCGTCAGGGTTCAAAGCTTGGATGAGGCGATCGAGGTGGTGAACTTATCCGAGTTCGCGAACGGTGCTTGCTTGTACACCGATAGCGCGAAAGCCATCCGCCAGTTCCGCGAGGAAATCGACGCCGGCATGCTTGGCATCAATCTGGGCGTACCAGCTCCGATGGCGTTTTTCCCGTTCTCTGGATACAAAAAATCGTTTTACGGCGATTTGCACGCGAACGGCCGCGACGGGGTGGAGTTTTATACGAGGAAAAAAATGGTCACGGCCCGATACTAGCGCGAAGATAGGAGGCAACATCCGATGTTTCATTCGGACGATGAGGTCAAACCGATGGCCGAGAAGGACCGCAATTACGTATGGCATCCCATGACGCCGTACAAGGAGAACGCGCAGCCAATGATCGTGACGGAAGGAAAAGGCTCGTGGATCACCGATATCGACGGAAACCGGTATCTCGACGCGATGTCCGGCCTTTGGTGCGTCCAAGCCGGTTACGGCAGGGAAGAGCTGGCTGCCGCCGCTTACGAGCAATTAAAGACATTGCCCTATTATCCATTGACGCAAAGCCATCTTCCGGCTATTCGTCTGGCGGAGAAGCTGAACGAGTGGCTGGAAGGAGATTACGTGATCTTCTTCTCCAACAGCGGTTCCGAAGCGAACGAGGTTGCTTTCAAAATCGCGCGGCAATACCAGCGGCAGATCGGCGAGGACGGCCGTTATAAGTTTATTTCGCGTTATCGGGCCTATCACGGGAATACCTTCGGTGCGCTCGCGGCATCGGGACAGGCGCAGCGGAAGTACAAATACGAGCCGCTCGCGGACGGTTTCCTGCACGTAGCGCCGCCGGACGGTTATCGACGCCCGGCGGGGCAATCCGTAGAAGACTTTAACCTGCAGAACGCGCAAGCGATCGAGGATATGATCATCTGGGAAGGCAAGGAATCGATCGCGGCCGTCATTATGGAACCGGTTATCACGGGAGGCGGCATGATCGTGCCTCATCAGGTGTACATGGACCGCGTGCAGGAAATTTGCCGGAAGCATGGGGTACTGCTTATTATCGACGAGGTCATATGCGGCTTCGGCCGGTCAGGCAGGAGGTTCGGCCACCACAATTTCGGCGTCAAGCCGGATATCGTCACCATGGCCAAAGGCATGACGAGCGGTTATCTCCCGCTTGCCGCCACCGCCGTCCGTCAAGACATCCATGATGCGTTCAAGCAAACGGCCCCCAACAGCCACTTGCGCCATATCAATACTTTTGGAGGCAATCCGGCAGCCTGCGCGCTTGCGCTCAAGAATCTGGAGATTCTCGAGAAAGAAAACTTGATTGAACGATCCCGGGTACTCGGCGAACGTTTGGCGGGCGCCATGAAAGAGCTTGCGGAGCATCCTCTCGTCGGGGATATTCGCTCCTTCGGTTTGTTGATGGGCATCGAATTGGTCGAAGACAAGGGGACGAAGCAGCCCGTTTCCCTCGAAGTCATTGGCAAAATCATGGCGGAATGCAAGGCGGCGGGGCTAATTATAGGGAAAAACGGCGAAACGGTGGCCGGCTTCAATAACGTGCTGACCCTCTGTCCGCCGCTGTCGTCTACCGACGATGATTTGGACTTTATCGTGAGTCGACTCAAGAGCGTTCTGAAGACCACTTAAAGGAGGAAGCTGCATATGGTTCATCAAAGCCGGCTGGCCAGCATTTCCCCCGAATCGTTCCTAGCGAATTTCGCCGAAGCGGAAGCGGGATTATCGCCGAAAGCGGCCATGGAAGAGTCCAATCGCTGTTTGTACTGTTACGATGCTCCTTGCATCAAGGCTTGTCCAACGGGCATTAACATTCCTTCTTTCATTAAGCGGATCGCGACGGGCAATATGAAAGGTTCGGCCAGGACGATTATGGAGTCCAATCCCGTCGGCGCCAGCTGCGCGCGCGTATGCCCGACCGAGGAGCTATGCGAAGGCGCATGCGTGCTGAATGACGCCGGCTCCAAGCCTATCATGATCGGACTGCTTCAGCGGTACTCAACCGATTGGCTGATCCAAAGCGGCCAGTCGCTGTTCGCGGCGGGAGCGGCTAACGGCTTCCGGGCGGCCGTCGTCGGCGGAGGTCCGGCAGGCCTGTCTGCCGCACGCGAACTGGCCCGAAGCGGATTCGCGGTTACGGTCTTCGAAGCGAAGCCGCTTGCCGGCGGACTGAACACCCATGGCATCGTATCCTTCCGCTTGCCGATGCCGGTTTCCCTGTGGGAGGTTGAGCAGGTGAAGAAGCTCGGCGTGGATATTCGGACGGGTGTCAAAATCGGGGTCGACATAACGGCCGAACAAATCATGAATGATTACGACGCGGTCGTCTTGGCGGCGGGGATGGGACAAGTGCCTTCCCTTGGCATCGAGGGAGAATCGCTCGCCGGCGTTTACGACGCCATCGCATTCATCGAAAACACGAAGAAGGATTCGCCTCCGATCGCCCTCTCCGGCGCCAAGGTAGCCGTGATCGGGGCAGGCAATACGGCCATCGACGCCGCGACTTGCTCGGTGCGGCTCGGCGCGGAGAACGTCAAGATCGTGTACCGCCGCGCGAAGGAGCAAATGACGGCTTATGCGTTCGAATACGAATTCGCGAAGCAGGACGGCGTCGAATTCGGTTGGATGACGATGCCGAAGCGTATCATCGGCGACGACGCGGGGAAAGTGACCCATCTGGAATGCGTAAGGATGCGGTTCTCCAATGAAGTAGGCAAAGACGGCAGACCGGTGCCGCATCCGGTAGAAGGTTCCGAATTTCTGATGGAAGTGGATGCTGTCGTGCTGGCTATCGGCCAAAGCCGCCATGTCGGATTGATAGAGGCTTTCGGACTGGAGCACGACGGAGGCGTCGTCAGGATCGATCCGGAGACGCGAGGCACATCCCATCCGAAGATATATGCAGCCGGGGATGTAGCGTTCGGATCGGGAGGAGGGGAGGCGATGGTCGTATCCGCCGCGCAGCAAGGCAAAGAGGCCGCCGCTGCCATCACTCGCCGGTTCGCCTCGCGGACACACGAAGCTTCTTAGTCATCGAATCCATAGGGAGGGGACGAGTATGGCAGATTTGCGCATGAGCTTAGCCGGCATTAAGGCGCCTAATCCGTTCTGGCTGGCGTCGGCGCCGCCGACGAATACGGGTTACCAAGTGCAGCGCGCTTTCGAAGCGGGATGGGGCGGCGCCGTTTGGAAGACCCTCGGAGATCCGATCATCAACACGACCTCCCGTTTCGCCGCCGTCCACTTCGGCGGACAACGGGTGGCGGGCTTTAACAATATCGAGCTGATCACCGACCGGCCTTTGGAAGTGAATCTGAAGGAAATCTACGATACGAAAAAAAAATTCCCGAAACATGCCCTCGTCGTATCGCTGATGGTAGAGCCGAAACGGGAGAAGTGGCATGAGATCGTGAAGCGTGTCGAAGCGATTGGCGTAGACGGCCTGGAGCTGAACTTCGGCTGTCCCCACGGCATGGCGGAGAGGGGGATGGGTTCAGCGTCCGGCCAGCAGCCCGATCTGGTGGAAATGCAGACGTATTGGGTGAAGGAGGTGGCCGAGACGCCGGTCATCGTCAAGTTGACGCCGAACATTACGGACATCACCGTAACGGCACGCCATGCCGTATTGGGAGGGGCGGACGCGATCAGCCTGATCAATACGATCAATAGTTTGGCGGGCGTTGACCTCGCCACCTGGCATACGATTCCACACGTCGCTGGCAAAGGAGCGCACGGAGGTTACTGCGGGCCGGCCGTTAAGCCGATCGCGCTGAGCATGGTGGCGGAATGCGCCAAAGATCCGGCCGTCGGCGTTCCGATCTCCGGAATCGGAGGCATCTCCGGATGGCAGGATGCAGCCGAATTCATGCTGATGGGAGCGAGCGGGGTGCAGGTGTGTACGGCGGCGATGCACCACGGCTTCCGCATCGTCGAAGAGATGATCGACGGGCTTGCCAACTATTTGGATGAGAAAGGACTTTCTTCGGTTCAGGAGTTGGTCGGCAGAAGCGTGGAGAAGTATTCCAAATGGGGGGATCTCGATCTCAGCTATCGCGTTGTCGCGCGAATCGATGAAGACATATGCATTAACTGCAATAAATGCCATATCGCATGCGAGGACACTTCGCATCAATGCATCGATAGGCTAAGCGCCGAAGACGGGACTCCCTATTTGAAAGTGCGGGAGGAGGATTGCGTGGGCTGCAATCTGTGTTCCATCGTATGCCCCGTCGAAGGCGCCATCGATATGGTGGAAGTGGAAAGCGGGCTGCCGCCGATGACCTGGAATGAGCGGGAGGCGGCGCTGTCCAAGCTGAATGCAACTTCATTCGAAGCGGGGTGAGAGCCATGAAGAAGTTAATTCGCAACGGTCTAATCGTGACCGCGGCCGATACGTACGTCGGCGATTTATTGATCGAGAACGGCGTCATCGCGATGATCGGAGCCAGCTTGCAGGCAGAGGATGCCGAAATCGTCGACGCGACGGGATGTTACGTGTTTCCGGGAGGCGTAGATCCTCATACTCATCTGGATATGCCGTTCGGCGGCACGGTGACTAGAGATGACTTCGAGTCCGGTACGATCGCCGCCGCCTACGGAGGCACGACGACCATCATAGACTTCTGCTTAACCGCCAAGGGCAAGCCGCTGTCCGAGTCGGTGCGAACCTGGCATGCCAAAGCGGCGGGGAAATCGGCCATCGATTACGGCTTTCATTTGATGGTATCCGAAATCAACGACGCTGTCCTGAGCGAGCTTCCGCAAATCATCGAGCAGGAAGGCATTACGTCGCTTAAGGTGTTCATGGCTTACAAAAACGTGCTTCAAGCCGATGACGCCACGCTCTTCAAGACGCTGCTCGCGGCCAAGGCGCACGGAGCGCTTGTCATGGTTCACGCCGAGAACGGCGACGTCATCGAACATTTGACGGAGGCGGCATTGGCGGGAGGCCATACCGAGCCGATTTACCATGCCTTGACGAGGCCGGCGGCGGCGGAGGGAGAAGCGACGGGCAGGGCGGCTTACTTAACCGAGCTCGCGGACTCTCAGCTTTACGTCGTGCATGTGACTTGCGCGGAAGCGGCTTGGCGAATCGCGGAGGCGCGTAAGAAAGGGCTGAACGTGTTCGGCGAGACATGCCCGCAATATTTGGTGCTGGATCAATCGTATTTGGAGAAGCCGGATTTCGAGGGCGCCAAGTATGTGTGGTCTCCCCCGCTGAGGGAGAAGTGGAACCAAGACGTGTTATGGGATCTGCTCAAGAACGGGCAACTGCAGACGATCGGTTCGGATCAGTGTTCCTTCGACTTCAAGGGTCAGAAGGAGCTTGGCCTTTCGGATTTCACGAAAATACCGAACGGCGGCCCTATAATCGAAGACCGGTTCGCGATCCTCTACTCGGAGGGAGTCGGGAAGGGGAGAATTTCCCTCAATCAATTCGTGGACATCATCTCGACGGCAAGCGCCAAGCTGTTCGGATTGTTCCCTAAGAAAGGGACGATCGCGATAGGCAGCGACGCGGATTTGGTAATCTTCGACCCGCATTCGGAGCGCGTCATCTCGGCGGAAACCCATCACATGAAAGTGGATTACAACGCGTTCGAAGGGATGACCGTAACCGGAGAACCGATATCCGTGATGATCCGGGGCGAGTTCGTCATCCGCGACAAACAATTCGTAGGCAAACCCGGCTATGGGCAATATTTGCGCCGAGCGCGGTTCGAGCCGCTCAAACGGGGAACAATCAACAAGTCTTGAAGGAGGATGATCGATGTCGAGCTGGGCGGAATATTTGGATGAGAAACAGCGGATCGATGCCTTCGCCGATCAAGGCTACGCGATTATCGGCGTAAGGGAGCACCTGGACGGCATGGATGTATTGTGGAGCTCCGAACATGGCACGGAGCTGCTGATCGTCGTCAGCGCGGATGCAAGGAAATATGTATCTAGCCTGATCATTGCCCAACTTCTTGATTAAACGGATCATTTGACCCAAAAAGGCTGCCCTTCCGGTAGAATCCTACCGTAGGGCAGCCTTTTCTCAATCCAGAAGGGCCATAACCGTATTCAGCAGCACGTTCGCTCCCTTGGCGCAATCCTCGTAAAGAGTAAGTTCTTCTTCGCAATGGCTTTTTCCGTTCACGCTGGGGACGAAGATCATGGCTGACGCAAGGAAGCTTGCCGTGAACTGGGCGTCGTGTCCCGCGCCGCTCACCATCCTTCGGTACGAATAGTTTAATGCGCGTGTCGATTGTTCAATGCGGGAGCATAGGTCCGGGTCGAACCATACGGTGCTGCGGCTCCATAATTTGGTGATGCGGACCGTACAGCCGCCATCGCCGCCCCCGTCGCTTAAGCGCGCGATAATGCGCTCGACTTCACGGAGGCTGTCTTCGTTTTTATGCCGGGCTTCGATTGTAAACACGACTTTATTCGGAATGACGGTATGGATGTTGGGATACACCTGGACTCGGCCCATCGTGTAGACGAGCTCGCCGTCGCCCATCTGATCGAGCTGGCGGCGAAGCGCGGCAATGCGGTCGTTCGCCTCGAAGAAAGCGTCTTTCCGCATCGACATCGGCGTCGTTCCGGCGTGGTTGGATTCACCCGAGATTTCGATTTCGTAGCAGACCATGCCGACCACGCATTCAACGACGCCGATGGATAACCCTTCTTGATCCAGACAAGGACCTTGTTCGATGTGAAGCTCCAGATAAGCCGTCGCATTGGCGATCCGGTTCGCGACCGGACCTTCGTATCCGCTTGCCTTTAACGCGGCTTCGAACGTAACGCCTTCGGAATCCGTTTTGTTCAGCATCGCGAACTTATCGAATTTGCCTGATAAGACGCCAGAGGCCATCATCGAAGGCTCGAATCTTGCGCCTTCTTCATTGGTAAAGTTCACGATCGTGACCGGAATTCGCGGCTTCACTCCATGATCGATCAACGTTCTTACGACTTCAAGGCCTGAGAGTACGCCCAACACGCCGTCGAATCGCCCGCCTTTCTTCACGGAATCGAGATGAGATCCCAGCACGATGGGAGGGGCCTCCTGCGTGCCATCCAGCGTTGCGTAGACGTTGCCCATATCATCTGATACGATTGTCAGCCCAAGCTCTTCGCAGCAGGCGCGGAAGGTATCGCGCGCGAGAATGTCTTCTTTCGTCAGAGCTAGCCGGGTCACGCCGTTGTTATCCGTTCTGCCGATCTGCGCAAACCTGTCGAGCGTCTCTCTCAGCCTGTCAGCGTTAACGAACAACGGTTGTCGACGCATCCTCATCACCTTTTTCTCACAGCTATTGAAGTTAGAAATGCACTTCTATTTATAATATTTATTTCATGAAGGAAGCTATTTATGTTTAACGTTGCCAATTAATCCGCGACACCAAGATGATTGAATCGCAACAAGCAAAAATTAAACTAAATGGCGTAATTATGTAGTACTATGAAACTATGCCAAACGACAGGATAGAGAGGCCAATTCGACTACAGGAGTTACAAATGGCTTTACGTCCCAGATTTACGCTTCCTACTGCTAAGAGTGAAGTGATCTCAGCTTCAAGGCAGTTTACGAACCGAGAAGAGCCGACGACGGCATTCAGGCAAGCGCTAAGTCAGAAAGAGATTCTACGATTAGTATGTATTTTTATCGTTCAGCGGTCGACCGGTTCATCCAAATCAGAGGGAATGCGAGGGATTTGATTGAGGAAACGATCATTTGCTTTACTTATCATGCTGCTTCTATCTTGCGCGATTATGCCGGTCACCTACGGCTCCGGTCTTGCAAGCGAGGTAACGGTATACATCGACGGTAATCCGGTTACATACGAGCAGTCGCCAGTGTTAGAGAAAGGCTACGTCTTTGTTCCCATGCGGGCGATATTCGAGCAATTGGGAGCGGAGGTCGAATGGATTGGAGAATACGACATGTTGCTCGCCGGCAAAGGAGATCTGGAGTTGGCCTACCGCATAGGAGAAAGGACTGCCGAAATAAACGGCGAGACGATTCCGCTTAACGCGGCGGGCAAAATCGTGAACGGATCTACCATGATGCCGATCAGGTTCGTGGCGGAAGCGCTTGGCGCATCCGTGAAGTGGGATAATGAGCATGAAAAGACCACTCTCCAAATGTAGTCGATACATTCAGAAAGTGGTCTTTACGGGAGATTGATCGGAGTAACACGATTCGAACGTGCGACCTCACCCACCCCAAGGGTGCGCGCTACCAGGCTGCGCCATACCCCGACGCTACGATAGACAGCGCTCTCAAACGCTGGCGTAATTGAAATTATACTAAACGGAATGGAAGCTGGCAATAGGGTTGCCGGGTGAAATTACGTATATGTTAAGTTTTTGTTCTTGTCTCCCGGCTGTCCGCATTTCTTATACAATAGAGGCAATCGTGTTCTTTGGGAGGCCAAGTCTATGAAATCATTTTCGAAGGAAGAACGAAGCTGGATGCTGTACGACTGGGGCCACTCCGCGTACTCCGTCATCATCTCCACGGCCGTGTTCCCGTTGTTCTATAAGGCGGCAGCCGAGCAATCCGGCGTCGGCGCCGCGGATTCTACCGCTTATCTGGGCTACGCCATCGCGATTTCCACGTTGATACTCGCGCTGCTTGGACCCGTTCTGGGCACGATTGCCGACTACCAAGGGTTCAAAAAGACGTTTTTCGCCGGCTTCAGCCTGCTCGGCGTCGTCGCGACGGCGCTCCTCACCTTTATCCCGAACGACCACTGGGAGCTGCTGCTTGTCTGCTATATGTTCATCGCCATCGGCTCGGCAGGCTCCAACGTGTTCTACGACGCGTTTCTCGTCGACGTGACGAGCGACGAGCGGATGACCAAAGTATCGGCTCGAGGCTTCGCGCTTGGCTATATCGGGAGCACGGTTCCGTTCATCGTTAGCATCGCCATCATTTTGCTCGCTCAGCAAGAGGTGCTGGCGCTCTCGGTAACGGCGGCTAGCCAGATCGCTTTCTTGATCACGGCGATCTGGTGGGGCGCGTTTACGCTGCCCATGCTGCGCCATGTCCGCCAGAAGCACTTCATGGCGAGGGAGTCCCGCATGATCGCGAACAGCTTCGGGAGGCTCTTCGAAACGTTTAAGGAAATTAAACGGTACCGGGGGCTGTTCCTGTTCCTGCTCGCTTATTTTTTCTACATCGACGGGGTCGGCACCATTATCACGATGTCCAGCGCCTACGGCTCCGATCTAGGAATCGAAGCGACGGATCTGCTGATCATTCTGTTCGTGACGCAGGTCGTGGCGGCTCCGTTCGCAATGCTTTACGGGAGGCTGGCCGAACGGTTCGGAAGCAAGCCGATGCTCTACGCCGGCATCGCCGTTTATATCGTCGTGTGCGTTTATGCTTATTTCATGCAGACGGCGTTCGACTTCTGGATTCTCGCGATGCTGGTGGCCACCTCGCAAGGGGGCATACAGGCGATCAGCCGGGCTTATTTTGCCAGAATGGTGCCGAAGCAAAACGCGAACCGCTTCTTCGGGTTTTATAATATTTTCGACAAGTTCGCTTCCATCCTGGGACCGCTGCTCGTCGGCGTGACGGCGCAGGCAACGGGCAACACCAATGCGGGCGTCTTCAGCCTTGTAATCCTGTTTGTCATCGGCATCGTCATCCTCATGCGAGTGCCGGAGCCGGGGAGGGGTTCCGCGATCGGCCATGGCGCGTCCGCGCCGGAAAGCGGCCTCAAGCCTCCGCTATAACGTCGCCGGTTCGGCTCAGATCGTAAGCCGCCATCGAGCGCAGCTCCCGCTTGAAGTCCTCCGATCGAAGAATGCGGAGCACGGCGTCGATCCACGGGCCGTTCTCGGGACGCCTCAGCATTACGAGATCGTACCGCTCGGTCGCAAGGGGGATAAAATCCACGCCCTGGACGATCGAAGCGGCTTTCTCCGTGCCTACGCCGACGTCCGCTTCTCCGGATGCGACTTTGGCCGCCACGGACAGATGGCTGGTCAAGGTCTGCTCGTAGCCGAGCAGGCCTGTTTGCGCGATGCCGTGCAGCCGGAGCTGCTCGTCCAGCAGCACGCGCGCGCCGGCTCCGCGCTCCCGGTTGGCGATGCGGATGCCGGGGCGGGCAAGATCGCCCCAGCCTGCTAGGCCAAGCGGATTGCCGGCCGCGACGAACAACCCCGCGTTCCGCGTCAGCAGGTTCACGACGAGATAAGGCATGCCGACGAGCAGACGCCGGATATAGGGCACGTTGTATTCGCCGGAATCCCCGTCCAGCAAATGCGTGCTCACGAGATCGGCCTGCCCTTGGTACATGCGGACCAAGCTGTCCATGCTCCCGATCTGAGAACGGAGCATCCGGTAATCGGGGAGCTCCGATTCCAGATGTCTCGCGAGAATATCGAGACTGATGTCTTGACCGGTGATGACGATGGAACGGGCAAGCCGCGCTTGCGAGGCAGCGGAGTCGCCGCGGGACGGATGGTGCGGCGGTTGCTCTGTCGGCAGGTTTGTTGCAGACGGATGAGTGGGCGCTGTCGACGCCCATTGCGCCTCGCCCGAAGCCGGCACGGTGCGGTTGCGGAGCTTGTAAGCCTCGAGCTCGGCGGCGTCCACCCGCATTTGTTTGCCGACGCGGTAGGAGGGAAGCTCGCCTTTTTTGATCAAGTCGTAGACGGTTAGCTTGGAGATCTTGAGCAGCTTCGCGATCTCGTCCGTCGTGTAGGATATATCGGCCGATTGTGGCATGGTCTGGGTTCCTCCCGCTGCATATCAGCGCTTCTCTTTGAGTTTTATTGTAGCATATGAGCGTGATTGCGGCTTCCGTAACCGGGAACGACTGAACTAAACGATAATAGGCTGGCGTTCCGGACGGGGCCAAGTTGCGCCGGGGAGCAGGCCACATACGATGGTGTGAGGAGGTGCGTAGAATCATGCCATGGTATCAAAAAGCGCTGATGCTCGTCGGCCAGCCCGTCGGGGTATCCCTAACGAACGGTCAGGGCGTATCCGGCGTTTTATGCAGCCTGAACAACAACACGGTCGTCCTTCAAGAATACATGTATCAAAATCAATATGCCGCCAAACAATACCCGTTCCATACGATTCAGGATATAAACGGTTTTCCGGGTTGCTCGACATCGTCGGGCCCGTTTTACTAAGAGACGGCTTGGCGCCCGGTAAGCACGGTTCGGGGAAGGGAGCGAAAGCTCCCTTTTTGGCGTGGGTTGAGGTAATATAGCTTATTTTTGTGCTATATGTGGCGGTATGTATGGGCGGAGTAGGTAATGTAGCTTAAATTTGTGCTATATGTAACGGTATGTAAGGGTGGAGGTGGTAATGTAGCTTAAATTTGTGCTATATGTGGCGGTATGTATGGGTGGAGTAGGTAATGTAGCTTAAATTTGTGCTATATGTGGCGGTACGTATGGGTGGAGGAGGTAATGTAGCTTATTTTTGTGCTATATGTGGCGGTACGTATGGGTGGAGGAGGAATTAAAGCTTTCATTTATTCTGCATTTTGTGGTACGCGTGCGTGAAATAGGTCGCTTGAATTTAAACTAGAAGCTGCATTTCGCGAAGTGCAAACACTTTATGGCACCTCGCCTCCAAACTCTTTGACCTGGACACCGATCGCTCCAGGAAGTCAACACAAGCTGAGAATGAATGTTTACAGTACATAAAGGAACGAATTATAATCATGTTTAGATATAAATAAATATAAATCGATACAATTGATTGGAGTGTTGGTGGAGATGAAGCGAGGAGATGGCAGGTTTCGCATGGTTTGGATCGGCATGTTGGCTATGGCCGTCATCCTTAGCGGCTGCTCAACCTTCGGCGGCGTGACGGTAGGAGAGGCGACGGGCGGGCAAGTCGAGTTGACGATATCCGCCGCCGCGAGCTTGACGGACGCGCTGGAAGAATTGAAGCCGCTTTACGAAGAGAAAACGGATCATGTGACGCTGCTTTATAATTTCGGAGCTTCCGGGGCGCTTCAGACTCAGATCGAGGAAGGGGCTCCGGCCGACTTGTTCTTCTCGGCCGCAACCAAAAACATGAAGGCCCTGGTGGACGGAGGATTCATAGAAGAAGGCAAGCAAACGAATCTGCTTGGCAACGAGCTCGTCGTCGTTGTTCCCGCGGACGGCGAGTTTGAGCTGTCGAGCATGAAGGATTTGCAAAACGCCGACTTGCGGAAGATCGCGATCGGCATCCCGGAGAGCGTGCCGGCCGGCAGCTATGCCAAGGAGGCGCTAGAAAAGGAAGCGTTGTGGGACGGTCTGCAAGACAAGCTGGTACAGGCGAAGGACGTTCGCCAAGTGCTGAACTACGTGGAGACGGGCAATGCGGATGCTGGCTTTGTGTACAGGTCGGATGCCCAGTCGTCGGATAAATCCAAGATCGCGTTCGCCGTTTCGCCGGACAGCTATCCTGCCATTCACTATCCCGTCGGCATCGTAAAAGAGAGCAAACTCCAAGACGAAGCCGCCGCCTTCTACGAATTCCTGCAAAGCCAAGAAGCGCTTGACGTATTCGCCAAATACGGCTTCGCCGAGCTGAAATAATGGCCGCCATCGACTGGTCATCCTTGTGGCCGCCGATTCTGCTCTCGCTCCAAGTCACGTTGCTCGCTAGCGTCGTTGCAGCCCTGCTCGGCATGGCTGCCGCAAGGCGGATGTCCCGAAGTCGTTTCCGCGGCAGGACGTTGGTCGATACGGCATTTTTGCTTCCGCTCGTGTTGCCGCCGACCGTCGTCGGTTTCTTGCTGCTAATGCTGCTCGGTCGCAGAAGCTGGGTCGGGCAGGCGATCGAGTGGCTGTTCTCGGCGCCGGTTATTTTTAGCTGGTGGGCTGCGGTTATCGCGGCGATCGTCGTTGCGTTCCCGCTGGTCTACCAGACGATGAAAGTCGGCTTTGATTCCGTCGATCGCGAGCTGGAGGAAGCGGCAAGATCGATGGGGGCGACGAATGGGCAAGTGTTCCGGCTCATTACGCTGCCGCTCGCTTGGCGATCGATCGTGACGGGCTATATTCTCGGCTTCGCGCGCGGGTTGGGAGAGTTCGGGGCGACGTTGATGATAGCCGGCAATATTCCCGGCAAGACGCAGACGGTGCCGACGGCGATCTACGTCGCGGTGGACGCGGGCCGAATGACGATGGCTTGGGCTTGGACGATCGGGATCGTCGTCATTTCGTTTTTGATGCTGCTGCTCACGGGCAGATGGAAATCGCGGGAATAGGACATATATGAGCCGGATTGAAACCAGATTGATCCAATTTCGGACTATGCGGAGGGTTCTCGATCCAGTATGATAGAGCTGATATTGGACAATGAGGACGAGAGGGGATAGTCTCTTGATCACGAAAAAAATAAAATTCGACCGTTTCCCGGGCGGCGGCCACAAAGCGGTAACGTTCAGCTTCGACGACGGACGCACGCATGATCGCAGGCTAGTTGAAATCATGAACCGTCACGGGCTAAAGGGAACGTTCCATCTTAATTCCGGCTTTTTCGGACGAGACGGGTACGTTACGGCGGATGAAATCGCGGAGTTGTACAAGGGGCACGAGGTGTCCGCGCATACGGTCACGCATCCCTTTTTGGAGCAGTCGCCGCTTGACCAAGTCGCGGAGGAAATTTTGGCGGATCGGGCGGCTCTGGAATCGCTTGTCGGATATCCGGTTCGCGGCATGAGTTACCCGTTCGGGAGCTACAACGACCATGTGGTCGGCGCTCTGCCTGCGCTAGGCATCGAGTATTCGCGAACCGTGCAGAGCCATGGCGGCTTCTCCATGCCGGAGGACCCGCTGCTCTGGCATCCGACCTGCCATCATAAGACGATGGTTGAAAAGGCCGAGGAGTTCGTCAACGCCCAGCCGTATCGCAATCGCTGGCAGCTGCTTTTTGTCTGGGGGCATAGCTACGAGTTCGAGAACGACAACAATTGGGAGCTGATGGATCGGGTCGGCGAGATTGTCGGCGGGCGGGAAGGCGTGTGGCACGCGACGATGGCGGAGGTACTGGCGTATCGCAATGCCGTGCTGGCCTTGCGTTTCTCCGTTGACCGCGGCTTCGTGAACAACCCGACGGCAATCGACGTGTGGGTTAGCGTCGACGACGAATCAACGATGATACCGGCTGGCCAGACGGTTCAATTGTAGGAAGCGAATAGAGGCCGTTCCGAAAGTCGATTGTCGGCTGACGGGACGAGCCTCTTTTTCGTTGGATGGGTGTTACCAGTGCGATAGCCTTGGAAATCAAGGCTATAGAGGTCAGCGCGTGCCAACCGCGAGCAATAGCCTTGGAAATCAAGGCTATAGAGGTCAGCGTGTGCCAACCGCGAGCAATAGCCTTGGAAATCAAGGCTATAGAGGTCAGCGCGTGCCAGCCGAGCGCAGTAGCCTTGGAAATCAAGGCTATAGAGGTCAGCGTGTGCCAACCGTGAGCAATAGCCTTGGAAATCAAGGCTATAGAGGCCAGCGCGTGCCAGCCGAGAGCAATAGCCTTGGAAATCAAGGCTTTAGAGGTCAGCGCGTGCCAGCTGAGAGCAATAGCCCTGAAAATTAAGGCTATAGTGGCCAGCGCGTGCCAGCCGAGCGCAGTAACCTTGGAAATCAAGGCTATAGAGGTCAGCGCGTGCCCGCCGAGCGCAGTAGCCTTGATAATCAAAGCTATAGAGGTCAGCGCGTGCCAGCCGAGCGCAGTAGCCTTAGAAATCAAGGCTCCCAGCAACCCAACAACCCAAAAAACCACCAAACCAAAAAACCACCAAACGAGCAAACGAGCAAACGAGCAAACGAGCAAACGAGCAAACGAGCAAACGAGCAAACGAGCAAACGAGCAAACGAGCAAACGAGCAAACGAGCAAACCAACAAACCACCAAACCACCAAACCACCAAACCACCAAACCAACTAGCGGAAACGCCGTCCGTCCGCTAGCCTTGCAGCTTCGCCAAATATTCGTCCAGCAGCTCGAACGTGCCGGCAAAGCCGACTTTGACGTTTTCCTTAAATGATTCGAAAAATTGGATCTCTTCTTTGGCAGCCTCGAACGCTTTGCCGTGCATCGTGATCTCCGTCTTGTCCCCGTCCGCCCGGAACGTAATCGTGTTCAGGATGCGCAGCGGCCACATTTGGCTGAAGGGCGCGCGAAGCGTGTTGCCTTCTTCGTCGGAGAACGAGTTGGTATATACGAACCGTTCGTTCGGCACGATGTCGACGTAGTCGAATTTGCCCCACATGATCTGCCCCTCCGGGCTCGTCTGGTAATAGTGGATCAGGCCGCCGGGCCGCAGCTCCTGCTTGACGATCGTCATCTCGAAGCCCCGAGGTCCCCACCAATGCTTCATATGGTCAGCTTGCGTAAACACTTCGAAAAAAAGAGCCAGCGGCGCGTCGAACGTCCGTTTGATCACTAATCCGGCTTCCTTGGGCGCTGCTTTTCCGAATAGCTTTTTCATGTGAATCCCTCCGTTACCCTCATTGTATCCTTCGACTATAACGCAACGATCCGAGATATGCCAGTCGGTCAATGTCTCCCCGAATATGTTACAATATGGGCACAAGGCAAGCTCACGGGCGGAGAGAGGGCAAGAGGCATGAAGGGGAACAACGACTTTCTGATGCGCAAAAAAAGAGAGCTCGGCGTCGAGCTGAACGACGTGCAGCGGCAGGCCGTGCTGAAGACGGAAGGCCCGCTTCTGCTGCTCGCGTCGCCGGGCTCGGGCAAAACGACGACGATGATCATGCGCATCGGCTACATGATCGAAGAGAAGGGCGCGGAGCCGTCGCGCATCAAGGCGGTCACATTCAGCCGGGCTTCGGCGCGCGACATGAAGGAGCGCTTCTCGCGGTTTTTCCCCGCGCTGCCGCAGGTCGACTTTTCGACGATTCATAGTCTCGCGTTCGAGATCGCGAGAGAGCGTCTATGGAGGGACGGTACCGCGTACCAGATTATCGAGGGACGCACGGAGTCGGAGGACGAGGATGAATCCGAAACCGGCGGCCAGGGCGAGGATTCGCTCCCGCTGCACAAACGGATTATTCTGCGCACATTATTCAAGCGCTTGAACGGCGAGAACATCACCGACGACCAGCTGGAGGAGCTCACGACGTACATCAGCTACGTCAAGAACCGCATGATCCCCGAAGCGGACTGGGATTCGGTCAAGACGGACGTGACGGGCGCCGGCGACATCGCGCGCGAATACGAGCATTTCAAACGGACGGGCCATGCGAAGCGGTTGATCGATTTCGACGATATGCTGACGATCGCCGAGGAGGCGCTGGAGCGGGATGCCTCCATGCTGAAGAAGTACCAGCGCCGGTACGACTACGTGCTGACGGACGAAAGCCAGGATACGTCCATGGTGCAGCACGCGATCGTCGAGAAGCTCGTTCGGGAGCACAGAAACCTCTGCGTCGTGGCCGACGACGACCAGTCCATTTATAGCTGGCGGGGAGCGGAGCCGTCGTATTTGCTGAACTTCAAGGAGGCGTACCCCCAAGCGGTCATTTTGTTCATGGAGCAGAATTACCGTTCGGACAAGGGGATCGTGGACGCGGCGAACCAGTTCATCAAGCGCAACAAAAACAGGTATCCCAAAAACATGTTCACGAACAACGGAGCCGGCGAAAAGCCGACGTTCAAACGGTTCTCGGATTACCGCAAGCAATCCAAATATCTCGTGAAACAGCTGCAGCAGGAGGAGAAGCTGTCGGAGACGGCCGTCCTGTTCCGCAACAACGCCTCGTCGATCGTGCTGATGAACGAGTTCGACCGCGCGGGGATCCCGTTCTACATGAAGGATGCGGACAATCGTTTCTTCTCCCATTGGGTGGTGGAGGACGTGCTCAACTTCATGCGGATGACGTTCACGGACAAGCGTGCGGATCTGCTGGAGCGCATCCATCTGAAGCTGAACGGCTACATCAGCAAACACCAGATGGCGGTGCTGAAGGAAATCGACAACAACGAGTCGGTATTCGACAACCTGCTTCGGTTCGTCAAATTACACGATTACCAGACCAAGCCGATTACGGATGCCAAGGAGACGTTCCAAGGGATGCGCGGCATGCCGCCGAAGCAGGCGATCGCGGTCATTCGCGGCAGGCTCGGCTACGAGAAGGCGCTGGAGAAAATGTGCGAGCGGTTAGGCTTCCGCAAGGATTATTTGATCGGCATCCTGAACACGCTGGAGGAAATCGCGGACGGTCTGGAGACGATGGAGGATTTTGCGGCCCGGCTGAAATATCTCGAGACGCTTCTGCGCACGGCCAAGGGACGGCGCGGGGGAAATGCCGTCACCTTCTCCACCTTCCACAGCGCCAAAGGTCTGGAGTTCGACAACGTATACATGGTCGATCTCATCGATGGCATCATCCCGTCGGCGGAGGACGCGAAATATTCGGGGCCGCACAAGAAGGACGGCGGCACGGGCGAGCAGCCGCTCATGGAAGAGGCGGTCCGGCTGTTCTACGTCGCCATGACGCGGGCTCGGCACCGGCTGGAGCTGATCTCTTACGGCAAGCGCGACGGCGAAGAGACGGCGGAGTCGTCTTTTATGGAGGCTCTGCGGGACATCGTGGAGCCGGGGAAGCGGGAGGCGGAAGCCAGGGCGACGATGGCGAAGCGGCTGGCGGCCGGGGGAGGCTCCGGGAAGAGCCTGCCGGGCGGCAGCTCGCGCGGCGCCGGCGGAGCGGGCGCTTCTTACGGCGGCGAGCGCGGCGCGGGCGGCTGGAGCGCGGCCGGCATGGCCGGCGAGGACGGCATCCGGCCCCGAAGCGGCGGCAGCCACGCGTCGGCGCGCCGGCTCAAGGCGTCGCTTAAGCCGGCGACGCCGAGCGTAACGACGACGGAGGGCCGGCCGGGAGCCGCTAGGCAAGCGCAGTCCGCGGGACGCGGCTCGGACGGGGCGGCTTCGGGCTTTGCGGGCGCTTCGGCTAAGAGCGCCTCGCCGGCGAAGGGCGCGGCGCCGGCGAGTGGCGCCGCTTCCGGACGCGTCATCCGAGACCGCGCCGCGCTTAAGACGGGCGTGTCCGTGCGGCATCGCGTGTTCGGCTCCGGCATCATTACCAAGGTCGCCCAAGACGGGATCGAGATTTTATTCGGCGCATCGAATCTGAAGTCGCTGTCGGTCGTCATGTGTCTGGACAAGGGGCTTCTGGAGCATGACGGCTAATTTGTAGTACACTAGTAGAGTAGACTTGGCTGAGCGGGGATGCTCCCCGTTGCTCTCAAGCCGACATAACGTAAAGGAAAGCGAGGTGCTGCCGATGCTGCCGATCGATCCATCGGTCATCCAGCAACAAATCGATTCAATGACGGGAGAAGCATTGTATCTCCATCTGGAGCAGACGACGGGCGCATATGCCGCACATTTCGATAGCTCCAAACATCCCGCCGCCTCTTTTGTCAGCAATATTGCCATGACTTATACCCACGGAGGCATATCCGGAGGCGGTCCGTACCGCGTCGGTCTTAAGATGAAGCAAGGCTGGGTGTATTGCGAAGGGTTGACCCACTACGAGGAGACGGAGTCCGACCGTTTGATCCTTGCCGGCCACGATAGCACGGGCAAGCTGGTCGTCGCGCTGCATCTAAGCCGCGAGCCGTTCGGAGAGGAGCGATAACCGATGACGGAAAAAATACTGGTGCTGTTGCCGCACCCGGACGACGAAGCATACGGAATGTCCGGCGTGCTTGCGCGTTACGTGCAAGAAGGCGCCCACGTCACTTACGGCTGCTTGACGCTTGGCGAGATGGGGCGCAACATGGGCGTTCCGCCGTTCGCGAGCCGGGTCACGCTGCCCGCCATCCGCAAGCTGGAGCTGGAGGAGTCCTGCCGCGCCATCGGCATTCAAGATCTCAGGCTGATGGGCTTCCATGACAAAATGATCGAATTCGAGGAGCCCGAGCTGCTGGAATCCGCTATATCCGGACTCATCCAAGAAGTTCGTCCGACGCTGGTCTTCACCTTCTATCCCGGCTATAGCGTCCATCCCGACCATGACGCCACCGGCGCCGCGGTCGTGCGGGTCATCGGCGCGATGCCCGCTGGCGACCGGCCCAAAGTGCTGTGCGTGGCCTTCTCCAAGGATCATGTGACGGCGCTTGGCGCGCCGGATGTCCATTACGACGTAAAGGCGACGTTGTCGAACAAAGTAGCCTCCATCTCCGCGCATCGCTCCCAATTCCCATCGCCGGCGGGGATATCGAAGAAGGATCTCGTAGAACGTTTCGGCACGGAACGGTTCTATACGTATAAGTTTAATTAAGACCGTCAAGGGTTACCCATCGACCACCGACCGACAAGTCGGATTGGAGGGGTAGCCCTTTTTTTGCGAATAGGCGGGTTTAGTCGCCGTGACGAGGCTGCCGATTCATGGTGGATGGCAGCGCAGTCAAGTCGTGGCTGATCGTAATGGACACCAGGGGCGCTATTTCGCAATTATAGGACCTGTCCAAATTGCAACGGACACAGACGACCTTAATGACATCAAAACCGCGTAGAATGGGCGGAAATCCATCAAATATTGTCATCTGAGTCCGTTAGAGTTTCAATATCGCGAAAAGGCAGCAAATAGAGCCTCTGCGGTCCGTTAGCGAGAGCAGAACGTTTCCGCTCCGTTCCTCGCAATGAATCGACAGTCTCCTACGGTCCGTTAACGCTTTGAAGATCGTTTGTAGTTTAGTTTAGTTGAGCTCAGTTTATCTTAGTTGAGTTGAATTGAGTTGAATTGAATTGAATTGAGTTGAGTTGATTTTGAGTTGAGTTGAGTTGACTTCAAAATGCAGCCTCGCGGCAAGCGGCAGCAAAATGGGGAACGGTAATCCCCGCTAGCTGCCAGAGCGACGAAAGGCGGACCTCGTGGGAGGCCCGCCTTTCGTCGTGGTGCGCGTGCCGGCTGCGCCAGCTATAGAGGAGAACCGACCGGTTAGCTCTCCTGCAAGCTCTCCTGCAAGCTCTCCAGCAAACGCATGACCGCTACGGTCGCTTGCGCCTTCGTGACGTTGCTCGTCGGGCTGAGCGCCGATTCCGACACGCCTTTCAGAATGCCCAGCTCCACGAGCCAAGCTGCCGATTCCCGCGCGTACGCGCCGATGGAGGCACGATCGACAAAGCGATTCAGCGTCGCGATGTCCGCATCGTTCGCCAGACCGGCCAGCGCGAGCGCCCGGCCCAGCACCACGGCCATTTCTTGCCGGGTGATGGCGCCCGTCGGATCAAACGCTTCGGCCGATTTGCCGGTAACGAGGCCAGCCTCGGCCGCGGCGGCGATTTCGCCCGCAAACGCGGTGTCGCCATCGACGTCGGCGAACGCGCTGCCGCCATCATTCGGCAGAATGCCGAGCGCCCTCGCGATGATGGATACGAATTCGGCTCGCGTGATGTCGTCCGAAGCTCCAAACTCCGATGCGCTCTTGCCGGAGACGAGCAGACTCCCCGTCGCAAGCTCGATGGCGTCCCGAGCCCAATCCATCGCGATGTCCTGGAACGAGAAGGCGGTCGTCGCGACGGAATAGATGCTGTTGCCATCGCGAATCAGCTCGACTTTGACCGTGCCGTCTTGCTGCTCCGCGGCCGTGCTTGCGACGGGGCGGAATTCTCCGCTGCCCGGCAAATAGATGACGCCGATCGGCCGGCCCTTTGTCGCGGCGTCGCCGCTGAGCGTGAAGATACGATGGAACATTAGACCGTCGAAGTCGCTGATTTCCTTGTAGCTGCCATCTTCTGCACGCCCGGAGATCCGGAAGTCCAGCGGATCCGCTAGCAGCGTTAATCCGGCGGCGTCCGCTTGCTCCTCAAGCTCTTTCGTCGCTTCTTCCCCGGGAGGGGCGATGGAGATCTGAATATCCTTGCCCCGGTCAAGCGCGGCGGCAGGAATGACGTATGTCACAGGGCCCCAAATAACGGTTAGCCGTCCGTCTTCGCCTTTGGCCGCGAGCGCCTCCGCTATGGCTTTCGGGAGCAGGATGTCGATGCTGTCCGTGCTGGCGCCGGAGTCGGCGGATATGGTGAAAGTCGACGCATCATGAGCCTTGATCGTGGCCAAAGCGGAAGTTTCCGTGACCGAAATCGTCAGCTTGCCGTTTTGAATCATAACCGTCGCGTCAAGCTCATCCTTGTCTTTGACCGGCGGCGGCACGTAAGCTGCCAAGGCCTCCGTCGCGACGTTCAGCACGCTGGCCGGCGAGACTTCGGCGATAAGGTCCCCATCCTTGGACACGGCGAGCACGTAGATGGAATAAGGGGTGCTCGGCTGCAGGCCCTGCACGTTATAAGAGGTGCCCGAAGTCGTACCCAGATACTTCCGGTTTGCGAAAACCTCGTAACCGTCGGCGCCAGAAACGGCCGTCCACGTTAACGCCACGTGGCTGCTGCCCTTGCCGGCTGCTTGCAGCTCGGAGGGAGCCGCCAGCGCCGCCGGATTGATCGCGCCATCAATCGGCAGATCCAGCGCAAGCTGATCCTGCAGCGTGCGGTTGCGGTCGCCGCTCACTTCCCAGCTCATCACGCCGGCAAGGTTCAGCGATTTGACGAAGGAGGCGCTGTATTTCATCGACGTTTCGTCATTGTACGTAATGAACGTGCCTGTTTCCTCGTTCCATAGGTAGGCGGTCTTGGCCGCTTCGTTCCAATGCTTCACGTACCCGTTCCGACCCGCGAAGTTGTCCTCCAGGTCCGCGACGTCAAAGACGCCGGCTTCCCAAGTGCCCGTAGGAATGGACGTACACGCGCCGTACTCGCCGCCGTCCGAGCAGCCCGCCCAGCCTTTGCCGTAGAACGGAAGGCCAAGCACCAGCTTGTGGGCGGGAACGCCGCCGTTCAAGTGGCCAACCGCGCCTCCGCTGACGTTATTGCGCGCCGCGTAATCCTTCGGATGCTCGGAATCGTAGTAGAGCGGAGCGTTGTGATGGGCGAACAGCTCCCAGCTGCCGCTATAGTCGTACGTCATGATGTTGATAAAGTCCAGGTAAGCGGAGGACTGGCCGAGATCCGCGTTTACGACGAAGTTGTCGCCTTGGCCGGACGCGATCGTCAGCAAATAATAGTTGCCGTCCTCGGAGCCCGCCGCGTCGAACGCCTCGCGAATCGTCTTCATGAGCAGGGTAAAGTTGGCTTTATCCTCCGGCGAACGGGAGTTATCCGGTTCGCCGCCCTCGACGGGATACTCCCAGTCGATGTCGAGGCCGTCGAGACCGTATTCGCGCATGAACGCAACGGCCGAATTGGCCATCGCTCGGCGGGTGATTTCGGTCGCCGCGACATGGGAGAAGTTGTTCGACCACGACCAGCCGCCTACCGATACGAGCAGCTTCAGATGCGGATGGGCTTCTTTGATTCTTTCGAAGCTAGCGAAGTTCCGGAGATCGAACTCCGCGTCCCCGATGATCACCTCCCCGTCGTAGACGTAATCCGCCTGCAGCGGGAGCTCCTCGTTCCGGCATTCGGCCGGTCCGGAGCCGAACTTCTTCCAGCAGAGATCGGCGAACGCATAGTTGATGTGGGTGAGCTGCGAGACGTCGATCTCCTCGGGAGAGAAATCCCGCGCCGTCTCGGATAGCGACCAGGAGGTGTAGTAAGAGACGTTGGTATAATCGGCTCCGGGCACGGCCGTCGCCGCTTCGCTAAGCGGAGATTCCCACAGCTTGTTGGAGGCCTTCACCGTAAAGGAGTAAGATTGGCCTTCCGTCAACCCCGAGACCGTTAATCGGGGCTCGGAGGTCGTGCCGACGGCCGTTCCGTCCCGGTAGACGGCGTATTCGGCAGCTCCGGGCACGGGCGCCCAGCCTAACGCGACCGTCGTGCGGTTGGCCGTCACGACTTGCACGTCGGCCGGCGCCGCGAGCTCGCCCCAGGTCAAGGAGACGGCATTGCTGTTCGCGGATACGCGCGAGTTCGCGGAATCCTGCGCCGCCACCTCGAATGTAATCGCGGTGCCCGGAACCCGCAGGTCCATCGGAACGGCATAGGTAATGGTGCTGTCGGTACCGTTCCACGCGCCTGCCTTCCAGCCGCCGTTGACGTACAAGTCATAGCCGGTAGCCCCGGGACTGGTCGTCCATGAGAGCGTAATGTCGGTTTCCGAAATATCCGCAGCTTTGAGATGGTGAGGCGGAGTTAGAGGGGCTTCCTTGTATTCGCTCGTGTCGGCAAGCGTCGTGAAGGTTACGAGGTTGCTCTTCTGCTCCGGCGTCAAGTTGCCCGCCTGGATGCCGTCCGGTCCGACGTAGAAGGAATACGTCGTCTCCGGAATGAGGCCGCCTACGGTCTGCTTGCCGCCGTTGGCCCAGAAGATGTATTTGTTGCCGGAATCCCAGATCCAGTAATGCTCGATGCCGGGGGCGGGCGTCCAAGTCAGCGTCACCGAATTATGGGTCACTTCGTCGACGGCCAGGCTCGTGGGGCCTCCGGCGGGAGGTACTTCAGGCTCGCCGTCCAAAGTCGTGAATTCGACGATATTGCTTCGTTGCTCTACCCCTGCGGGCCGAGCCTTATACCAGGTGATGTACAGCTTGTAGGTCGTGTTCGGCTTCAGCTCGGTTAAAGCTTTACTTCCGCTATTGCCCCAAGTAAAGTATCCGTCGCTGCCGGCCGCGGGCTCCGCGTGCCAGATATCGACGTCGTTCATCGCCTCGTCGTGGGTCCAGGCAATCGTCGCGCCGGTAGCGGTAATGCTGTCTTGGACGACGGCCAGGCTTTGCGGAGCTTCGGCGTTTGGAATGACGGGTTCGTCTTCTCCGTGAATCGGGGTCGGCCCGAGGAACGGGCTAAAGAGCAGGGTTAAGCAGAGCAGCCAGACGAGCGGGCTCGTCATGCGGTTTCGTGCGAGTGGATCCACCATATCACCTCGAATTTTATTTTTCGATAGCGTTGCGGCAAGAATTGCCTTGTGCAAGTCTAGGTGTCGGCCGAAAGCAAGCTTGACCCCCTCTCGTCGGTATGCGGCGTGCCTTGTTTTCTCTTTAATCATGGGCCGTACGGGGGCGTTTGAGGAAGGGGGAGATTTCCATCGCGATAGGGTAAAAATTTACAAATAATGTACATATCCGAGGGCGAAAATCATCCGAAACGGCGCTTCGGGCAGACGCGAATATTCCCCGTGCCGAATGAACTATGCGGCATCGCCGGCCATGCAACATTTATTTTTGATTCCGGACAAAATGGTGTTGAATGTAGCTCGAAATAAGTTGAAAATACAGCTATTATGTCGAACCAAAATCGGCTATCGCGGGGGAAATAGAATGACGCTGCTCAAGGAACTGATCATCCATGTAACGCTACTGTTCATGCACGTATTCGCCATGCAGCAATTCGAATATCATCGAAAGGCGAAGGCTTGGCCGGGATGGTTGAGAGAAAGCGTCGTAGGAGCTATGAACGGCCTGCTGGGGATATTGCTCATCAACGTAAGCGTGACCGTCTCCTCTAACTATCTGCTGGATTTGCGCGCCGTCGCGCTTCTGCTTGCAGCCCATTACGGCGGCGCGAGAGCGGTCGTACTAGCCTTTGCCCTCATGCTCTCGTACCGCGTCTCGATCGATCCGGACGTATGGATCAGAGTGGCGGTTATCGGCGCCTTGATGGCGCTTGGCACGATTGTCGTCCATGCGCTGGTCCGTCGGTTCTGGCCCAGATGGATCGCCATGACGCTGATACCCTGCGCGATTCTGTTCGCGGATATGCAGCTGCTGAGAAGCCTCCCGTTCTTGGAGCTGACGCTTCCAATGCTGTTGCTGCACATGGTCAGCGGCACGATGCTGGCGGCTCTCATCCTGTATTTCGGCCGGGCCAAGGAGCTGGAGCAACGGCTGGTGGAGACGGAGGCGGAATTAAGCGAGATCATGAAGCTGCAGCCGGGCTCCACGTTCAAGCTGGTGCGCCGGGACGATCATTTTATCTATCAATATTTGAGCGGGCAATTGTTAAGCGCGCTGGATCTGCGACCGGAGCGGATGATTGGCAAGTTTACGGGTACGCTGCTATGGACCGACCAAGAAGACGCCGTGCTGGCGCGCGAGCTGGACAAGCGGTACGAGCGCGCCTGGAACAGCGGAATGCCGGATACGATCGAATTCGAGTTTCGCGGCCGCATTCTGGTTACGAATCTCCAGCCCATCGTACGCGATGGACGGGTCGCGGCGCTTATCGGCTACACGATGGATCTGACGGAGCTGAGACGCTCGGAGCGGACAATCGCGGAGAGCGAGGTTCGATATCGGACGCTGATCGAGAACTCCTTCGATTGCATCGTCACGATGAGTCCGGACGGGGTTGTGATCGACGTCAATCGGATGGCCTACGACTTGTTCGAGTTAAGCTATGGGGACGTGATCGGTCAAAGCTTCGAGGATGTGCTAGAGAGGATCGGAATCGGGAATACCGGGCCGGATATGCTCCGCCGGATCGAAGAGCAGGGTACCGTAAGGATGGAAATCGGTTTGACGCTTCCGGGCGGCTTGCAGAGAGAGTTCCACGTGACTGCGACATGTATCATGAACGCGCATGGGAGAGTCGCTTCCTATATCTGCAGGCTGCATGACATGACGGAGTTGAACGCCGGGCGGCTCGCGGACAGGGCCAATCAAGCCAAGAGCGAATTCCTTGCGAAGGTCAGCCATGAGATCAGGACGCCGCTTAACGGAATCATGGGGTTGTCGCAGCTGCTGCTGCAAACGGGGCTTGCGCCGAATCAGCGCGGGTATTTGGAGAAAATCATTTCCTCCTCCCGTCTGCTTGCCGGCATTATCAACGATATTCTCGATATGTCCAAGGCCGAAGCGGGCAAGCTCAGCTTGGAGCATGTCGACTTTAATCTTGACGAAGCGTTATCGGATGTGGCAAGCACGCTAAGCGTCATTCAACCGTCCAAGCATATCGAAATCATCGTCGATTCCGACGCGGAGCTGCCGGCCAGTCTGTTAGGAGATCCGCTGCGCTTGAAACAGATCCTGATCAATTTGTGCAGCAACGCGATCAAGTTTACCGACACGGGGCATGTTTACGTCAAAGTAGAGCTGCGGGAAGAGACGGCAAGCCGCGTCCGCATCGGCTTCTCGGTGTCCGACACCGGCATCGGCATGGCTCCGGAAGAGCTTTCCCACATCTATGATCCGTTCTGGCAAGCGAAGCATCGGCACGATTCCCTTGCCGGCGGGCTGGGGCTGCCTATAACGAAGCAGCTGCTGGAGCTGCTCGGTGCCGAGCTTACGGTCGAGAGCGAAGCGGGAGCAGGCAGTACGTTCTCGTTCGAGCTGACGTTCCAGGTGGTGGAGGCGTTCGACGCGGACCAATGGGATATCGTAGACGCGGCTTCCCCGTACCGGATACATATCGTGGAGGATTATCCGTTAATGCGCGAGACGCTTCGCCGCTGGGCGGAGTCGTATTCCTGCATCGTCACCTCGTCTTCCGGCTGGGAGGAGCTCTTTATGGTCTTGGAGGAGCAGGATCCCGAGCTGGGACCCGTACACGGCCTGATTCTGGATATGGAGATCGACGACATGTACGGCGAATATACGTGGAACAAGCTGATGTCGCACCCGGCCGTCGCGGGGACGACGATCATCGCCTATAGCTCGCCTTACGCGCGCGAAGAAATCGTGGGCATGATGGGCAGCCGGCTGCCGGACTCCATTCTGGTGAAACCGTTCGGCAGACTGGATCTGTTCCGCGCGCTGCATCAATGGCTGGGCGGCGATTCCTCCGTCGAAGCCCGCGAAAGAGAGGCTAGGCCGGAGAAAGCGCCATACGCCGCCAGCATACTGGTGGCGGAGGACAACGAAATCAATCGCCAGGTCGTGCATGAATTTCTGGCGACCCGCGGCTTCTCCGTCATACTCGCTCATGACGGAAGAGAAGCGCTGGAACGATTGCGGGATCATAGGGTCGATCTTGTGCTGATGGACATGTACATGCCTAACATGAACGGCAGCGAAGCGACCAAGGCAATCCGGCAGGACCCGCGCTGCGCGCAAGTGCCGATCATCGCGCTCACGGCCAACGTCGTGCAATCCGACCATCTTAGCTATTACGAGGCCGGCGTCAACGATATCGTGCTCAAGCCTCTCGACTTTACCAAGCTGCATGCGCTCATTCGCAAATGGCTGCCCGCCGTCCCCTTTGACGTGCCCGCCATATTGGCTGCGCAAGCAACGACCGCGGGGGAGGTTGCCGTCTCTTCCTCCGTCGCTTCGGATACCGCGGAGCGTCTATCCGCGGCCGGAATCGACGTATCGGAGGTGATGTACCGGTTAAGCGGCAGGCTGGACATTCTGGAGCATGCGCTGGGTCTATTCGCAAGAGATTACGTCCGGTTCGACGAGCAAATGCGCGAACATCTGCTCGAGGAGAGCCGCTTCGCTGACGCGCGCCGCGCGGCTCACACGCTAAGCGGGGTAGCCGGCAACATCGGCGCGAAGAAGCTGCTGAAGGCGGCCCGGCGCTTGGAAGAAGCTTTGCAAGACGACGGTGCGGACCGGGAAGCGGCGATCGTGCAGGCGCAGCGGGAGATCGACGACATTTTGCTGGCGCTGAAGCTGATTTGATGGCGGGGCCGGCTGCGCGTGGAGCGGAGATAGCTCTGCCGCGAACGCGTCCGCAATTCGAGCGGGCGCTCCTGGCTGGAGCAAGCCTGGTCTCTACAGCTCCTCCAGCGCGCGGAGGCCAAGCAGCGTTAGTCCTTTGCGAAGCGTCTCCGCCGCGGCGCGAACGAGGCTTAGCTTAAATGCCTGTTCGCGGGAGCTTCCATCCAACACTTTCACATGATGATAGAATCGGTTGAACGCTTGGGCAAGCTCCAGCAGGTAGCGGGCAAGCACCGACGGCTCGTAGCGTTCGGCGGCTTGGCGCAGGCGGAGCGGGTAGCGGGCGATCAGCTTGAGCAGCGACCATGCGTATTCATTGTCCGCGAGCGAGAAGTCGAATGCTGGCTGGCCGGATATGCCGTCACCATCGGGAGAGGCGGCTCCCGCCTTGCGCAAAATGCTCGACGTTCTTGCATAGGTATATTGCAAATACGGTCCGGTCTCCCCATCGAAGTTAAGCACCTCCTGCAAGGAAAAGTCGACGTCGAGCGTCCGGGTATTCTTGAGATCCCCGAATACGACGGCTCCGATGCCGACGGCCTCGGCTACGGCGTCCTTGTCCGTGAGCGCCGGGTTTTTGGCTTCGATGACACTTCTGGCCTGCTGCACGGCTTCATTGAGCACATCCTCCAAAAACAGCACCTTGCCTCGGCGCGTGGACATTTTCTGGCCTTCCATCATCATAAGTCCGAACGGAATATGGCGGCAGCGGTCCCGCCAGGCGGAGTCCATCTTCTCGAGCACGCGGAATACTTGCTGGAAGTGGAGCGCTTGCTCGCCGCCGACAACGTAGAGCAGCAGCTCGCCGTTCATTTGATCGCGGCGGTACAAGGCCGTCGCGAGATCGCGGGTCGCGTAGATCGACGTGCCGTCGGACTTGACGAGCAGGCAAGGCGGCATGCCGTTTTCGTCCAGCCGGACGACAAGCGCGCCGTCGCTTTCCTCCAGCAGCCCTTGCCCGCGCAACGAATCGACGACGGCGCCCATCTTGTCGTTATAGAAGCTCTCGCCCAGAACATGGTCGAACGAGACGCCGAGCCGGTCGTACAGCTTGTTGAATTGTCTCAGGCTTTCACCGATCATCTCGCGCCATAGCACCGTAGCTTGCGCGTCTCCGCCCTCCAGCTTGCGGAACCACTCTCTGGCCTCGGCTTCGAGCTCCGGATGCCGTTCGGCCTCCTCATGGAATTTCACGTATAACGCCAAATATTCTTTCGTGATGTTGTCGCTGGCTTTCATCGCTTCCGGCTTGCCCCACTTGAGATAGGCGACGATCATTTTGCCGAATTGCGTGCCCCAGTCTCCCAGATGGTTGACGTTCGCCGTATCGTGGCCCGTCTCCCGAAGAATCCGGTAGATCGCGTTGCCGATCATCGTCGAGCGCAAGTGGCCGATGCCGAACGGTTTGGCGATATTGGGGGACGACATGTCGATGATGACGCGTTTGCCGCCTCCGACGTTCGGCCGCCAGAAATCCTCCGACGGCACGGAGCGAAGCAGCAGCTCCTCCGCAAAGGCCGGCCGGTTCAGCTTGAAGTTCAAGTATGGGCCGGCGGCTTCCGCGCGGAAGCCGGGATGATCCAGCTTGGACGCCAGCTGCTGCGCGACCAGCGCGGGGCTCTGTTTCATCGTTTTGGCCAGCATGAAGCAAGGCAAAGCGACATCGCCCAACTCGTCGTTCGGGGGATACTCCAGCATGGCGGCAATCTCGTTCTCCGGAATGGGGAGATGCCGGGCCAGGCATTCGGTCAATAGGGGATTGCTCATCGTGATTCCTCCTCGTCGTGCGCGCTCGTTGGAACGCAAAAAATCCCCGTCTCTGCTAGAGACGGGGATGTACCCGCGGTGCCACTCTCGTTATCCGTAAGCTCGCTCGGAGCCGGATCTTATCATAGCCGTAACGGGGTCGAACCGGGCAAGCCTAGGGGCATGCGCCCATCGGAATGCCGTCTCCCGGGTCCTCTTCGATCGTCGGTCGTCGACCGGCTCCCACCGCCCCGGCTCGCTTGGCAACGTATGTTTGACGATGTACTGTCCCGTTCATTGACGTTATACAGTATTATAGCGATTCGTGGGGGGAAAGCAAGAGGGTAAAAGTATGAGGGCAAGCGATATGATGACCGACCAATTCGGGTAAAGAATAGCGGCTCCGGCGCCGCTGGGCGAGCCCATGTAGCACATTTTTGTGCTACATTCGGCGCCGGAGCCGCCGAGCGAGCTCATGTAGCACATTTTTGTGCTACATTCGGCGCCGGAGCCGCTGGGCGAGCCCATGTAGCACATTTTTGTGCTACATTCGGCGCCGGAGCCGCCGAGCGAGCTCATGTAGCACATTTTTGTGCTACATTCGGCGCCGGAGCCGCCGGCGAGCCCATGTAGCACATTTCTGTGCTACATTCGACGCCGGAGCCTAGATGTAGGTTTTGCGGCTATTCTCCATGAATTCTTTTTCGCCCTGGAGGCATCAACCATAAGTCTAGAACATGCCCATATGGTGTTAAAGCCGCGAAAATGATATAGTGAACACGAACAGGACAAGGTTTGTTTTGGAAGCAGGAGGCCCTAATGAAGCAGAAGAGCGACAGCAGTAACCAATCGAAAGAAAACCAACCGAAAGACAACCAACCGAAAGGCAACCGCGGCAAAGATAACCGCGGCAAAGATAACCGCGGCAAAGATAACCGCGGCAAAGATAACCGTGCTAAAGAAAACCGCGCGAAAGAAAACCGCGCCAAAGATAACCGCCCGAATGTCAGCCAGTATACCGTCAACGAACCGACGGAGCTGCTGCTTTTTTTGTTGCATAAGCAATCGAAGACCGGGCGCAACGCCGTCAAGGCCATGCTCGCCCGCGGCCAAGTATCGGTCGACGATCGGGTCGCCAAAGAATACAACCATCCTCTCGTTCCCGGACAAACGGTAAAAATAAGCCGAGAGAAAGTAGTCGAAGAGCAGCCGCTGGTCGGACTCTCGATCCTCCATGAGGATGATGATCTTATCGTCATCCAGAAACAAGCCGGGCTGTTGTCGATCGCGTCCGCCCAAGAAACCGAATTGACCGCGTACCGCCAGCTGATGGCCCACGTTCGTAGCAAGGATCCCAAGGGACGGGTGTTCGTCGTGCACCGTCTGGATCGCGATACCTCCGGCGTCATGATGTTCGCGAAGAGCGAGAAGATTCAACAGTCGCTCCAGAACGCGTGGCAGGAAGCCGTCAAAGAACGGACCTACGTGGCGCTGGTCGAGGGCAAGGTGAAGAAGCAGGAAGGCACGATTTCCTCATGGCTCCGGGAGAGCAGCACGCTCAAAATGTACTCCAGCCATCGCGAGAACGACGGGCAGCACGCGGTCACGCACTACAAAGTCGTGCAAGGCAACAGCAGCTTCTCGTTATTGGAGGTCCGGCTCGAGACGGGGCGGAAGAATCAAATCCGCGTCCACATGGAGGACATCGGCCACCCCATCGTCGGGGACAAAAAATACGGCTCGAAATCCAAGGCGCTGCCGCGGCTGGGCTTGCACGCCCGCGTGCTCGCGTTTATCCATCCTACGACGGAGAAGCTTATGCGATTCGAGACGGAAATTCCGAAGTCGTTTCTGGGGCTGCTTCGATCCTAGCTGAAGCGACTATTTCGCCATCATTGAAGAAGCGGAATGCAGGCTGTCATAGCCAAGCGTTCCGCTTATTTTTTTTGCCTCTTTTGCCTATATGACTTGAAATGTTTCTACCAAACCACATATACTGTTAATATACGATATATACACTAATATAAGGAGCAGCGTCATGCATCTCTCCGTATCCCTTACATCGGGCGAGCCAATCTACTCGCAGATCAAGGAACAGATCAAGAATCAAATCATTACCGGCCAGCTTCAGGACGGAGAGCTGTTGCCTTCCATTCGCAATCTTGCCCAAACGTTGAAGATCAGCGTCATCACGACGAAACGGGCTTATGACGAGCTGGAGCAAGAAGGACTGGTCGCTTCCGTATCCGGCAAAGGAACGTTTGTGTCCGGCACCAACAAAGAAGCGATACGAGAGCTTAAGTACCGCGCCTTGGAAGAGCAGATCCGTTTGGCGATCAAAGAGAGCAAGGAAATGGGGCTTACAAGCAAAGAGCTTCTTGATCTAGTGTCCATTATGTACGGGGAGGAGTTGGGCTCGTGAGTATTGTGGAATTCCGTCAGTTTTCCAAAAGAAACGGCGAGTTTGTTCTCGACAATCTGAACTTTTCGATTCAACAAGGATATATAACCGGCCTGATTGGCCCGAACGGCTCCGGCAAAACGACCCTGATCCGTTCCATCATGAACCTGATCCGTCCGGATCGCGGCGAGGTGCTCGTATTCGGACAGGATTATCACAACAAGGAAAGAGAAATCAAACGTCGGATCGGCTTTGTTTACGACGAGGATTTTTTCTACAACCATCTGACGGTGAACGAGATGAAGACGATTATTTCGTCGTTTTACCCTACCTGGAACGAATCGGTTTTCCGAAAACATTTGGATGCTTTTCAACTGCCTTCGCGCCGAAAGATTCGCGATTTATCCAAGGGAATGAAAACGAAGTTCGCGTTGGCCGCTGCTTTGGCGCATGAGCCCGAGCTCTTGATTATGGATGAGCCCACGTCGGGGCTCGATCCGGTGTTTCGCAGAGAGATATTGAACCTGCTGAGCGAATATATTGCGGACGGCACGCGGTCTGTCCTGTTCTCGACTCATATCAGCACGGATCTCGAGCGTATCGCCGACTACATCGTTTACGTTCGTCGCGGCAAGCTTCAATTTTGCGGCAGCAAAGAGGAATTGCTGGATTCTTACTGGCTCGTTAAGGGGCCCTTGGACTGGCTTCGCCAAACGAACTTGGAACACGTCTTCATGGACATTCAGAAGAATGAGCTCGGCTTCGAGGCGCTAGTCGCGAGGGAGCTATATTCGGAAGAAACGTTCGGTCACCTAGTCAAGGGGGAGAAGCCGTCGCTCGACGACATCCTTGTATACACGAGGAGGGACAAATAGATGCTGCAATTGTTAGCAAAGGATATTCGGATTCAGAAAAAATATATTGCGCTAGGATTTGTGTTTGTCGGCTTCCTCTTCTTTATTCTCGGCGCCTTCGAAGGTATGCCGCTGACCGTCCCGGCCGCGATATTCGGCCATTTCCTCATCGTGGCCGCCAGCAAGTCGGACGAGAAAAACAACAACGGCCGCATGCTTGCGTCCTTCCCGTTGCGAAGAATCGATATCGTAACGGCCAAATACGCGGGAATTCTGATGTTTATGTCCATCGCGTTTCTCATGACGTTTTTGTGGCGTGTCCTAACGGGGTTCGTACTGCCCGTTCAAGAGCTGCCTTGGTTCAGCGTGCAGTCTACGATCTTGACGATCGCGGCGCTGCTCGTCTTTTACTCCATCTATTTCCCGATCCTTTTCGCGACCGGGTCAAGGCTCGTTCAAGTGCTCGACTTGATTGTCATCTTCTCGGTGGGGGGAGTCGTCCTGTTAGCCTTGCGCGTATTGGAATGGCTGGATATCCATATCGGCCCATCCCTTGGCGATCTGCTGTCTTCGGAGAACAACGTATCGGGGTTGTTAGGTGTGTTGGGCGCAAGTACGATATTGCTAGTATTGTCTTGGAGCATCTCTTTGTACGCGTATAAGAAAAGGAATATATAAAGATGAAAGAAGGCGGCATCGCATGAAACAACTATACGTCGTGCGGCATTGCAAAGCCGAGGGACAAGAGCCGGAAGCTAAGCTTACCGGGCAGGGGCTTGGGCAAGCGGAGGAGCTTGCCTCCTTTTTGGCCGACAAGGGGATCGACGCGATCTGTTCCAGTCCTTTCGAAAGAGCAAGAAGAACGGTTGCGCCGCTCGCCGAGAAACTGGGGCTGGATGTGAGGCTGGACGATAGATTGTCCGAGAGGGTCCTATGCGGCGCCGATCGCGTTGATTGGCTTGATCTGCTCCGTGCTTCGTATGACGATTTGGATTTGTGCTACGAAGGCGGAGAGTCCGGCCGCACGGCCATGAGTCGCGCGATCGCCGTCGTCGAGGACTTGTTGAACAGCGACGCGCGTAACATCGTCGTCGTCTCTCATGGCAATCTCATATCTCTCTTGTTGAAATATTATGACGAAAGAATAGGGTTCAAAGAGTGGGAGGCGCTGACCAATCCCGACGTATATCAGTTGACCTTCTCGGAGAAGGAGCCCACTGTTAGCCGGATCTGGGCACATTCATAATCGACTGTACCACTCCGCCAGCTCTGCCGAAGGCTGTTCGTTAATCGACGGTACCACCCGGCGACGAGTGCTGAATATGGCGAAATTGGTATTTTCATTCATTTTTTCATAGTTCATTTTTAGATGTCTGCTATACTGATGATTACAAAAGTATAGAAAGTCAAAATGTGAGGTCCGAATTTATTGATGATAGGATCCGCGCCATTCTGTCGAAAAAAGGAGAGCATGATGAGAAAATCGATATTATCTATAAGAAAAATCATGATTAGTCTACTGGCGCTAATGCTTATCGCAAGTCCGCTATTGATTCCGCCGGAAGCCGAGGCAGCGCCTGGCGACGAGCTATTCACATCGATTTCATCCCAATCCAACACCACGGTGGCATTGGATCGGGATGGCCGAATTTGGGCGTGGGGAGGCAACGGCTCCGGCCAATTTGGCAACGGAACGACTATTAGTTCTACGATACCGGAACAAATCGAGGTAATGGATGGCGGCTCACCGGTTACTTTCCAAAAAGTGCGCACAGGCTTCAGTCACTCCATAGCACTAGATGAGGATGGCTATTTGTGGGTGACGGGCAATGACAATCAGGGGGAACTAGGCAATGGTCCATCAGGATCAACCCTTAGTTGGGAGAAACTCTCCATAGCCGATGGAGCATCGGAGGTCACGTTCACGGACATAGCAGCGTTTCGCAACAGTTCGCTCGTTCTGGACAGCGAGGGCATGTTATGGATGTGGGGATTTCGCACAACAGCAACACCTGAAGTGCCGGTCAAATATCCGGTAACGGATAACGGAACTCCTGTCATTTTTAAGCACATTGATGGCCGCGATGAATCTTCCCTAGCCCTTGATGTGGACAATCGCTTATGGAGAATACATGAAATAGGGCTATCCGTTCACAAATACCCGGAAACATCGGCGGTCGGTTTTCAATCCATCTCTTCGGGTTCGCAATACGGGATCGGAGGGGCACCCATGTCCGCGGCACTGGATGAGGACGGCAATATATGGACCTGGGGAGCAGATCGTGAAGGGGAGCTTGGGGATGGACCGGGAATCTCTGCGACTACATATGTTCCAGCCAAGCTTACGGTCGAGGATTCGGGCAACCCGGTCGTATTCACTCAAGTGTCCGGAGGAAGAAGGCATGTGCTGGCATTGGACAACCACGGCAGCATGTGGGCATGGGGAGCCAATTCCGATGGGCAGCTTGGCAATCATTCGACCGTGAACGCAGAGGAGCCTGTCAAGATTCCGATCATGGACGAAGGAGGCAATCCGTTAATCCTTACTTCCGTATCGGCAGGTTATGGAGAATCGTTCGGTCTGGATGCGGGCGGGCATATTTGGACATGGGGGCAAGGACAGCCGACTCCCCAAAAAATACGCGTCGCTCCTTCTGTTGCCTTATCCGCATCGAATCTGTCTCCGGGCTATCTTGCCCCGATTACGCTGACGGCGAACATGACCGGCGCTTTTGACGATCCGACCGGTACAGTCGTGTTTAGAGACGGGAGCAACGTAATCGGCACCGAAACGCTTGCGAACGGCTCTGCTCAATTGACAGGCGTTACGCTGTCCCCGGGAACGCATGAGCTTTCGGCGTTTTATCAAGGGGATGGCGTCTATTTAGAGCTGTCTTCTAATGATGTTTCCGTAACTGCGGCGGCGAACCCCGCGAAGGCGATTACGGCGTTCAGCTTTGCGAGCCCGGCAGCAGTTGGCACCGTGAATGAGACGGCACACACCGTAACTTTGAACGTGCCGTACGGAACGGACGTCACATCGCTGACTCCGACGATCACGCACACCGGCGCGGGCGTCTCGCCCAACAGCGGCGTGGCGCAGGATTTCACCGGTCCGGTGACGTATACTGTAACGGCTGCGGACGGTAGTACGCAGCCGTATGCGGTAACCGTTCAAGTCGCAAGCGATAGCCCGGCACAATTGACGGCGGATCGAGCAGACCGTCAAGTCAACCTAAGCTGGGATACGGTGACGGGAGCTACCTATTACGAGGTGTACGTATCCACCGTACAGGGTTCCTATACGGAGCCGGCAGCGGCAACCGTGACGGATGCAACGTATAACGTGACCGGATTAACGAACGGGATGACGTATTATTTTGTCGTGAAATCCGGAAATGCAGCAGGCCTAAGCGAAGCATCTGATGAAGCTGCCGCCACTCCTGCTACCTTGCCGGATGCTCCGACGAATGTGACCGCTATTGCTGGAGTGGAGCAAGCGACGATCTCCTTTACACCGCCTGCAGATAACGGCGGCTCAGCCATCACCGGTTATGAGGTGACCGCTTCCCCGGGAGGCATCGTACGAACCGGAGCCTCCGGACCCATCACGATTACCGGGTTGAGGGGCGGCGTAAGCTACACCTTTACGGTGAAAGCGATCAATGAGGTAGGCAGCGGCGAGTCTTCTCTTGCAACTGACCCAGTCATTCCAGGTTCCCCGTATGTCGGCAGCATTTCGCTGGCAGACGTCCTTGTTAACGATCGCGCGATTCTGGCGGGAACGAAAGCCTCTATCTCTAACGGCATCTCGACTCTGACGATACTGGGCAATCAGACCGAGCTTGAGAATCGGCTTGCAGGGGAACAACATGGCGCGAGCATTACCTATCGCACGAAAACTAGCTATGATAGAGTGGTAGCTGAACTTAGCGGCCAATTGGTCCAGAGCATGAAGGAAAAAGGCGCGGTTATTCATCTGCAGAACGGTGAAACCAGATACGTATTGCCCGTGCAGCAGATCAATATGGTTGATTTAGTCAACAAGCTTGGACAATCGGTCGACTTAAAAGACTTGAAATTAACGATCGAGATCGATTCGAAGGTTGCAGAGGACAAGGTCAAAATGCTTCTAGAAGCAGAGTCCCAAGGCAAGTTCGCGCTCCTTGCGCCGCCTATCTCATTCACCGTCCAGGCGACCTATGGAGATACAACCGTAGAACTCTCTACATTTAACACCTTCCTGGAACACTGGATGGCGATTCCGGAGGACGTGAATCCGGACTCGGCAACGGCAGCCATCCTTATTGAACCGGATGGCAGCTTCCGCAATGTACCGATTCAAGTGACGGAGAAAGATAACCGGCATTACGCGCGGATCAATAGCGTGACCGGCGGCGCGTTCGCCCTCGTATCCCATATTGCGGATTTCAGTGATGCTAGAGGCCATTGGGCTAATCAAGCCATTCACGACATGGGGGCGCGGATGATCGTCATGGGAACGGATAACAAAAGGTTTGAGCCGGATCGGGAGGTTACCCGCACGGAATTTGCAGCCATTCTCGTCCGTGGCTTAGGATTGCCTATGGAGACCGGGGCAGCGCCTTTCACTGATGTTCCCTCGGGCGCCTGGTTCAATGACGTTGTCCATACGGCGTATACAAATGGCTTGCTTACCGGCTACGAAGATGGAACGTTTCATCCGGGGGACACGATCACTCGCGAGCAAGCGATGATCATGTTATCCAGAGCCATGACGCTCACCGGATTCAATGCCGCGCTTGCCGATCAATCGGCAGACGAAGTGCTTCGTCCGTATTCGGATGACGCCGCTGTCTCTGAATGGGCTAGGGACGAAGTTGCAGACATTATTCAAGCGGGAATCATACAGGGGAAGAAAGGCGCAATGCTAGCACCGCAGGACTTCCTGACGAGAGCCGAGGCGGCAACCATCGTGCAACGACTGCTTCAGCTTTCCGATCTCATTTAATAAACGTAAAAAGAGGTTATCCCGCACTCGCTTATGGCGTGCTGGATAACCTTCTTCCCTTGCAAACACATTCGACTAAAACGCCCAATTGCCTTGGCGGAATATCGGCTCACGCTCTCCGTCGGCCGTTATGCCGTCGATATCCATGTCGGCCGAGCCGATCATGAAGTCGACGTGCAGGATGCTTTGGTTCAGGCCGGCTTGCTCGAGCTCCTCGCGCGACATGGACTCCCCGCCCTCGATGCAGGTCGGGTAGGCATTGCCTAGGGCCAGATGGTTGGAGGCATTCTCGTCGAACAGCGTGTTGAAGAAAATGATGCCCGACTCCGAGATGGGAGATCGATGAGGCACAAGCGCGGCTTCGCCCAGAAAACGCGAATGGTTGTCCAGATCCAGCATCGCTTGGAGAGAGTCCTGCCCTTTCTCCGCTTCGAAATGAACGACCCGGCCGTTCTCGAACGTCAGGCTGAAATTCTCGATCAGATTGCCTTGATAGCTCAAAGGCTTCGTGCTCCGCACGGTCCCGCTCGTGCCTCCTTTGCTTGGCGCGGTATAGACCTCCTCGGTCGGCACGTTGGGGTTAAACGCGTTGCATTGCTCGTTCCAGGAGATGCCGCCGTTCCAGCGGTGGTTATCGGGCAGCCCGATGGTCAAGTCCGTGCCCGGAGCACGGTAATGCAGCTTTTTGTATTGCTTGCCGTCCAGGTACGAACGTTTGGCGAGAAGGGTGTCGTTATGCTGCACCCAGGCTTGAACGGGATCGGGCTGATCGGCTCGCACGATCCGAAGGATGGCTTCCCATAACGCTTCTACCGCAGCAGCCGCGTCAAGCTGCGGGAATACGAGCTTAGCCCAGCCGTCCGATGGAGCGGCGACGATCGACCATGTCATCCGTTTTGAGGACATGTAGGCTCGGAAGGTGGCGAGCGCGGCGGAGGAAACGCGCGAATAACGTTGAATCCGCTCGGGGGAAATATCCTTAAGCAGCTCCGGATCCTCCGAATGGATGAGCAAGTAGGCATCGCCTTGTTCGGCCAATGCCGTCATCGCCTGGGCGCGCCAAGCCGGATATTGTTCGAAGGCTTCGTCCGGCGCGAGGCCGTAGGTCAGCTTGGTAACTTGTTCGTCCCTCCATTCCACATGCACCTGCTTGGCTCCCTCTTCGTAAGCGCGTTTGACGATCAGCCGGACAAGCTCCGGCGCATGGATGGGGGCGTTGATCCAAAGCGACTGTCCCCGCTGGATATGTACGGCCGTTCTGACGATCAGGTCGGCGTATTTCTGCAAATGCTCGATGGTTGGCATATCGAATTCCTCCTGTTACCGTGGTAACAGAAGTGTACCACAACCCGCCGTCGTTCTTCATCCGTGCATCGTGCGTCGCGAGCCGTATTACGGTACAATGCAGGTGAATGCGTTCAAAATGTCGAAAATGGAATCATCACGACAATAGAAGGGCGGCTTGCGGGATGGAATTAGAGACGGTGATGCAGGAGCTGGAGGCGTTAGGCAAGCCGCGCTTGAAAAAGATGTATCAATCCAATGGCGCGCATGAGCCGCTATTCGGGGTGGCGACGGGCGAGATGAAGCCGCTTTTTCGAAAAATCAAGATCAATCAGCCGCTCGCGGATCGGCTATTTGCGACGGGAAATTATGACGCGATGTACTTCGCGGGTATTATTGCGGATCCTAACGGAATGACGGTGGATGATTACAATCGCTGGATGGATGCAGCGTACTTCTACATGGTGTCCGACTATATTGTGTCCGTCACGCTGTCGGAAGCGGGCATCGCGGAGCAAGTGTCCGATGCCTGGATTCATAGCGGCGAAGAATTAAGAATGTCCGCGGGCTGGAATTGCTATTGCTGGATGCTGGGCAACCGACCGGACAGCGCGTTTGACGAGGCGAAAATCGCGAGCTTGCTGGAGCTTGTCCAATCCACGATTCACGATGCGCCGATACGCGCGAAATACGCGATGAACTTCTTCATTTACACAGTGGCGATCTCCTATACGCCGCTCCATGAGCTGGCCGTTCGGACCGCTCAAGCCGTGGGGCTCGTGGACGTGGGTCGCGACAAGAAAAAAGGCGGCCCCCTTAACGCATCCGAACGGATTCAGAAAGCGATAGAAAAGGGCGAGCTGGGGTTTAAGCGCAAGCACGTAAGATGTTAGACGAAGAGAGCCATTGTCGTAAATAGCCATTGTCGTAAATAGCGACGATGGCTCTTTTTCATGACGGCCGCACGCCTTAGGGACATTGTCCCGGCGGTCCATTGTCTATAAGGAGGAGGGAGCAGACCTTGCGTACCCGCCGAAGCCGCGGCGGAAGAGGCTTCTGCTACGATTGGATTATTTTCCCGGGATTCGCGGAAGGATTAGAGGATTCCTGCCAAGCGGCGGCGAATGCTGTTTGCCGCATACAAATTGGCAGAAGGTGTGATCATAAGTTGAAGAAACAGTGGAAGTGGGCCATTAGTCTAGTTCTGAGCATGGGCGTATTGGCGGCAAGTCCGGGGATGACGTCGGCCGCCGGCAAGGGAGCCGACGCGTCGATAGCCATCTATTACGGGATCAAGGCCGGAGATACGTTATACGGAATCTCCAAACGTCATTATCTGACCGGCGATTACGCTTCGGTCGCGAAGGCGAACGGCCTGGATCCAAAGGCGAAGCTGAAGGCGGGGAGCCGGGTGAAGCTCAGCAATCCGCTCGTGCTGGACTATTATATCGTCGCGCAAGGCGACACCCTGTTCGGCATAGCGGGCAAATATTTCAGCCGCAGCAACTATATCAGCATCATGATGCAATATAACGGGATGACGAGCGCGGCGGAGCTTAAGGCAGGCATGGCGTTGAGGATTCCGCTCCCGGCAGGAGAACGCAAACATGAAGTCCAGGCTGGGGAAACGCTGTTCAGCATCTCGGCCAACTATTACAAGCAGGCGGATTATATCGCCGCAATCGCGAAAAGCAACGGCTTGAACAGCGCTACAGGATCGATCAAGCTAGGCCAAACGCTGCTCATTCCGAATCCGTTCTATGCCCCAAACCAACGGGACTAATAAGTTTTATGCACGCACAGGCTGGTCTGGCGGGACGTAGCGTCCTCCCGGTCCAGCCTGTTCCCGTTTTTATTTCAACTCCTTCGCTGTCCAGCGATTGGCTATTCGCCCCGGTTGACGGAAGGAAGGAGCTGTTTTATACTTATTTAGTAATTTACTAATTTACTAAATCAGTACTTGATAGTAGATGGGGGTTATTGTCATGTTACGCAATCGGTATGTACGAACCATTTTATTATCGAGGGTATTGCTGCATCTTGGCATCTGGATTCGTAATTTTGCCGTGCTCTTGTACGTGACCCATCTGACGGACAATGATCCGATCTATGTATCCCTAATCTCGGTGGCGGAGTTTGCGCCGATCTTTCTGTTCGCGATCATCGGAGGCATATTTGCCGACCGCTGGCGTCCGAAACGTACGATGGCATGGAGCGACGCGTTGTCCGCGCTATCCGTGGCAGCCGTTTGGATTAGCGTCGAGAACGGCATTTGGCTGGCTCTGTTGGCCGGGGCGTTCGTGTCGGCAAGCCTGTCCCAATTCTCCCAGCCCTCCGCCATGAAGCTATTTAAGCAGCATGTGCCGGGCGAGCAGCTGCAGAAGGTGATGGCGATGTTCCAGACGCTTGTCGGGATATTTACGGTGCTGGGGCCGGTCGTCGGCGCGTTTATTTATCTTGAATACGGGATGCGGGTTTCGCTGATGGCAACCGTGCTGCTATTTGCCGGGTCGGCATTGGTTCTGTCGCGGCTGCCTAAGGATGAAGCTGCGCCAAGCGGAGGATCGACGACGGGTTTCCTTAACGAAATGCGGAAGGGCTTCCGCTATATTAGCGCCAACCGATCGCTTGGCACGTTAGCTCGAACGTTCGCGGTATCCGGACTGGCGGTTGGCCTTATTCAGCCCATGTTGATTTTCGTGACGACGGAGAAGCTGGGGCAGCCGAACGATTTTCTCCAGTGGCTGATCATGGCGAGCGGGGCATCGATGCTAATTGGCGGGGCGGCTATCATGGGAATAGCGAAGCGGATGGAGCCCGGGCGTATGCTTGCGATCGGACTTGTCGTCAGCGCGGTCAGCACGACGGGGTTAGGGCTGTCTTCCGTCATATGGGTCACGATCTTGCTTCAAATCGCAGGCGGTTTATTTTACCCGTTCATCCAGGTCGGGATTCAGACGCTTATGATCAAAAACACGGAAGCCGAGTTTATGGGACGGGTAGCTGGCGCCATTACGCCCATGTTCATGGGGATGAACGTGCTTGGCATGTCGCTGGGAGGATTGTTGAAGGAAGCATGGACGTTAACGGCCGTCTACTCGATAAGCGGCGCGCTGTTGGTCGTCGGGGCGCTATTGTTAGGGCCGATCCTAGGAGGCGGAACGGCGGAAACCGCCGCCCGTCAGTCTTTGAATAGGTAAGGAGGAAGAAAGGATATGGATAAGAGCAAACGGAAGGAATTGCAGGAAGCCTACAAAGAAATCAAGACGTATCTCGGCGTCATACGGATTACGAATGCGTTGCGCGGCAAGGCGTACGTCGGCGGCTATCCGAATCTAAAGAACAAATGGTTGACGATCCAAGCTCAGCTGGAGATGGGGAGATTCGCCAATCTGGAGCTGCAGAAGGATTGGAGCTCGCAAGGCGGCGCGGGCTTTGAATACGAGGTGCTGGAGCAAAAGGACGCGGGCGAGATCGCGGACGTCAAGTGGACCGTGAAGCAGCTCGAAAAGGCATGGCTGAAAAAGCTTGAGCCCTATGGCGATCAAGGCTACAACAAACCTCCCAAAGAATGAGGGGTGGAGCAATGGCGCCTAGTAGTGATATGATGGTAGTGGGTGATGCTGACATGTCCAAAGAGACGACCGAGCCGGAAACTAATACGTCCGGCACTGACAATGGAACTAACGACAATAACGAAAAGATGGTTGAGCTTCTCAAGGCTGTATATCACAACGGCTTGACCGCGTTAAAGATGTTCTTCGACGAAGTAGCCGGCCAGGTGCTCAACCAGGAGCGTTACGGCCCGGTCTTCGTATTCCAGGTACGGGACGCCAACAAACATGTATACGCTTGCGGATTTTTCCTCCAGGAGCTTATCGCCAAATTCCAATCGGGCAAGGATCCCGCCCAATGGCTGGCATCCTTCTTCTTCGAGCTGATGAATCAGCATGGAGAGGGCAAGGGACTTCCGACTCCGCCTTCCGGCGAGGACGAAACCAAGGCGCTGATCGACCATACGCTTGTCCCGCATTGCATTGCGGCCGTGCGCGAAGAGTTTGCTCCCGAGCAAGTACATGCGGGTCTTGGCTTCGTGCCGGAGAACGGCCCCGTATTCGAAGCGGGCTTCCCGTCCATCAAGGATGGCAACAATGTATGCGCGGTGCCTCTGCACGTATTGATTACTCATCATCTTCTTAATCGCGATCCCGCCGAAATTCTGATCCAGGGTCTGCAAAACATTCGCGAACAACACGGACTGGACGCTTAGCGCGGATCCGATCGGGAGTCTGCAAGAAAAAAAGAAGCTCATCCCCCGAGCCAACGAGAGGCTAAAGGGATGAGCTTCTTCTTGTTTAAAGCTTAAATCGTTCGATCTGAGATTGAAGCCGCTCCGCGAGCTCCGATAACGATCTGGCGGAGGCGGATACCTCCGACATCGAAGCGAGCTGCTCTTCCGCGCCGGCCGATACTTCCTGCGTGCCGGATGCCGTCGTTACCGCAGCGGACGAGACGATGCTCATCGCTTGGACAAGCTGTTCGGCCCCGGCAGCCATCTGCTGGATGGAGGAGGATACTTCGCCGATTTGGTCGTTAACGGAGTTAACGGAGCCCTGGATATGAGCTAGCGCTTCGCCGGCTTGGCCAACGGCGGCGATGCCGGAGTCGACCTCGCGGGAAGCCGCAGCCATTCTGTCCGCGGCGCTGCGCGTTTCTTGTCTGATGGCGTGGACCAAGCTCGAGATCTGTTCGGCGGAGCCCGCGGATTGCTCGGCCAGCTTGCGAATTTCGACCGCGACGACGGCGAAGCCCTTGCCTTGCTCGCCGGCTCTAGCGGCTTCTATGCCGGCATTAAGCGACAAGATGTTCGTTTGTTTCGCGATATCGGAGATCACTTTGAGAATATCGCCAATCTGCGCGGAACGCTCCTGCAGCGTCTCGATTAAAGCGGCGAGTCCGCTAACGGTCTCATGAATGGCATCCATCTGCTTAATGGCCGTATCGGCCGCGACTCCGCCTTGCGTCGCTTGCGCGTACGCATCCGACGCCGTTGCCGACACGCTCTCTGCATGTCCCGCAATATGCCTCGCGTTGGCGGACATGTCGTTGATCGTACGGGATGCTTCGCCAATATGATGGGATTGCCGGCTTACGTCCTCCGCTACTTCCTGCATCGTGGCGGCGATTCTCTCGGAAGCAAGGGACGTCTGCCCGCTCGTGGCCGACAGCTGCTCCGCGGAGGCGGCAACCTGCTCCGCGTTGTGGCCGACATGATGGATAAGCTCCCGCAGCCTTGCCGTCATCGTCTGGAACGACCTCGCAAGATCGCCAAGCTCGTCGTTGCCCGACGCTTTAATCTCTTTGGCGGTCAAATCGCCGCCCGCGATAGCTTCGGCGGCCGCGGCGATCTTGACGATGGGACGCGAGATAAGCCGGCCGACCAGCCAGGAGACGATCAGGCTGACGATGACGGCTGCGATTCCGAGAAGCAGAATATCGGACTTAATGGAATCGACTTCTTCGGAGGTCCGCAGCTGCTCCTCGTCCAGCAGGGACTGTTGGAACGCGGAGAAGGCTTCCGTCTCTTGATCGAAACGCTGGATTAGCTCCTGGCCTTCCGTGCCGACAAGCTCCATCGCTTGTTCCGTTTCGCCTTTTACCATTAATTTGATCGAATTATTAGAAGAGAAATAGTATTTGTTCTCCAGGTCGATGATGCCCGCCAGCATGGCAACGGCTTCGGGATGGGCGATGATGGCCTGCAATGCCGTGGCTTGCTTCTTAAAGGAGGTGTGGGCGTCCGTGAAGCTTTGCAGCGATGCCGGATCTTGCAGGAGCAAGTAACCGCGCAAGCTGGCCATTTCTTTTTTGACGCTGACGTTAAGCTGTTGAATCATGATCAGTTTAGCGGCCTTGTCGTCGATAAGGTCCGTGAATTTACGGTCGACATTGGATACTTGCGTGTAGCCCAGCGCGATCGTGACGATCATGACGAGCAATACGGCCATAAATCCGGAGAGGAGCTTCTTGCTAAGTGTAAATCTCATCGTATTACCCCGATCTTATGTAGTTGGTTGTTAATTGCATTAATAATATAATACATGTTAAGAAAGTTTACAATGCGTCGGCTATAACGTTATAGGAATTTCCTATTAATGGTTGGTCTAATGGCTGCGCAAGGTTAACGGAACCTTCAAATAAACCAAGCAGACGAAAAGGGATTCCTTATATGATCAAACAACTGGATCATCGAAACGGGCAAACTGCCGCCGACATTATCGCCGTTCAGATGCCCGCATATCGCGTGGAAGCGGCGTTAATCGGGTTCGAGGCCATCCCGGCGCTGAGGGATACGGCCGACTCGATTATGGCATCGAACGAGGTGTTCGTCGGCTTTGTCGAAGTTGGGCGATTGGCAGGCGTCATCGCCTACGAGACGGGAGAAGAAGAAGTCGACATATGCCGGCTGGTCGTTCATCCCGAATATTTCCGAAGAGGCATCGCGGCCAAGCTGTTGGAGCATGTGCTGGAGCATGCGGCCGCCGGTAGACGAACGGTCGTCAGCACGGGCAAAGACAATATGCCGGCCATCTCGTTGTACAAACGGTTTGGCTTCGTCGAGAACGGCGAGGTCGAAGCGGCTCCCGGATTTTTTATTGCCAATTTGATACGGCGCGTATAATCGCCAACAAGGCTTTCTCGTACGACCGCGACGGTCGGCGCGGGAAAGCCTTATTCGGCTGAATCGCCTTTTAGCGTGGGAATCGAAGCCCTTCGGCGATCATCATGATTTCATCGCGCTTCAGCAAGCCGAGAATCGAAACGTGCAGGTCGTCGACAAAGAATTGGAGTTGGGCATAGCCTTCGTTCGCGACTTGCAGATAGGCTTCGTAACCATTCACGATAATCGTCTCCGTCTCGACCGACCTTTGCTCCGAAGTAATCCTCATCAGCGTGCCTGGATGAAACACTTTTAGGCTAATGGTATAATGGCCCTCTCCGCCGGTCTTTCGATTGTATTTGATCCATAATTGTTCGTCCTTGTCCGCGTCATGCGGTCGGAACGTTAGAAATTCGGCAAGCTCGAACGAATCGTCCACATGGTGGATGGCAGGCGGCTTGAAGGCAAGATTTTTGACCGCTTCCGACAGCTTTTCGTGCCGGTATCGGCTCATTCCGCTGTTCTCGACATCTTGACCTTCGCCTTGCGGTTCGTCCGGCGTTTCTATATGGCCTGGGGGGGCATCCGTTTTGGGAATGGTATCCGATAGCTTCTGGCGGCCGACCGTCAGCTCCACGACGCCATCTCTTATGCTGGTGGCCGATTCGATGATCGGCTGGAAGGCAATCGTTACCGCTGGCGTTCCGAATACAAAGGCTCCTAACATAAAGGAGAGGACGATATAGGGGACGAGCCGCAGCCTGCGCCGCCTTCTCGCACGATTGGCTAGCCGTTTCTCGAAGCGAACCCAAGAGTTCTCGGGGTCAGGTACAAGTTCGGAATCGCGAGCCGCTTCTTCGAAGGCTTGATCGAATAGTCGATCGAATTCTTCGCGGTCCATAGCTAATCCCTCCATCTCTTCGAGAATTTCTTGCGCAGCGCTTCGCGGGCTTTGTAGAGCTTGTATTTTACTTTATCCTCGGTCGTATCCAGCTCGGCGGCCATCTCCCTGTAACTGAGCTCTTGCTTCCAGCGGAGCTCGATCAGCGCCCGATATTCCGGCTTAAGCTCCGCGAGACCGGACGAGAGGTCTTCGGCCATAAGCTTGGCTTCGATTTCTTTCTCTAGCGGAGTCGTCTCGCAGGCCAATCGCGCATTCTCTTTTATATAAACACTATCGATGTCGAGAACGTTGCGATTTTTTTTGTGATGGCGAAAATAATTATAAATCTCGTTTTTCACGACAACCTTGATCCAGCCCCTGAGATGTCCTTCGTTGTCCGCGGCGGGAACGTTGCGGATGATCTTCATAAAGGCGTTCTGGATGATATCCTCCGTCGTCGCATGGTCTCGCACCATAAATAGGATCATCGGGTAGACGAAGCGATAATATTCGTGGTAGATTTCCCGCTGAACATTAGGGGACAACGCTTCAAAGCGTGCTGTAGTCAAATGAAACAATTTGCTAGGCATTGATTGTGGATTCCCCCTAAGCTGCGTCAATGCACTGATTTTTCCATATCTTCCGTAATTATAGCGTATCCGTTACGCAAATGGACAGTGAATGAAAGGATTTAATGCCAATAATAGTGCGATATATCCGAGTTGGGAACTGAGAATAATGGGTGGGTATGAGCGCTTTGCGGCCTGAACATATGATCCTATGAAGTTGCTTCCTTGTTTTTGCGGGGCTACAATGGTACTGGGAAACGTAACTCTACCTGCGAATCCATAAATGAAGGAGCTACTACGATGTCCAAACCGTTGAACCCGCAGCTCAATGCGGAATATATCGTAAACCAATTAATGGCGCTGCTAGCCATTCCGAGCCCGAGCGGTTATTGCATGGACATTATGCGCTATGTAGGAGATGAAGCGAGGAAGCTGGGATACGAGATGGAGCAAACGCCGAAGGGCGTGGGCATCATCACGATCCCGGGAGAGGATCCGGCAACGGTCATTGGCCTCTCCGCCCATGTCGACACGCTCGGAGCCATGGTCAGATCGATCAAATCGAACGGCATGCTTCGTTTTACGCCAATCGGCGGGTATTCCATGCAGAGCGTGGAGGGGGAATATTGCCTGATCCATACGCGCGACGGACGCAAGTACGAGGGAACCGTGCTGACCACCAAACCGTCGGTTCACGTCTACGCCGACTCCCGGGATATTAAACGCGAAGAAGCCAACATGGAGATTCGCATAGACGAGCTTGTCGCCTCCAAAGAAGACACGTTAAAGCTTGGCGTATCGGTAGGCGATTTTATCTCCTGGGATCCGCGCGCCAGAGTGATGGATAACGGTTATATCAAGTCGCGGCATCTGGACGACAAGGCCAGCGTCGCGGCGTTAATGGGCGTCATGGAGTGGCTGAAACGGGGGGGGAAAATGCCTAAGCACACGCTTAAACTAATCATCTCTACCTATGAGGAGGTCGGCCACGGAAACGCCTATATTCCATCCGACATTACAGAGCTGATAGCGATCGACATGGGCGCGCTCGGCGACGATCTTTCGGGTTCGGAGAGGCATGTGTCGATTTGCGCCAAGGATTCCGGAGGACCGTACGACTATGAAATGACAACGCGCCTAATCGAGCTGGCGAAGCGGGAGCAGCTGCCCTACGCGGTAGATATCTACCCGCAATACGGCTCCGACGCGACGGCCGCGCTGCGAGGCGGCAGCAACATCCGCGCGGCGCTGCTCGGACCGGGCGTACACGCTTCGCATAGCATGGAGCGGACGCACAAGGACGCCGTCGTCGGCACGGCCGCTTTATTGCTGGCTTACGTCATGGAATAACGAATGCGCGAAACAAGTAAACGGTTAGGCCTCTTAAGGGCTTAACCGTTTTTTTGCGTTGTGCTTGGCAGCGCATCGACTAAGGAGTGAAAGTCTCCAGTATTCCGCAAGGTGGCGGAAGTACTCGTGGCCGATCGTAACGGACACCACAGGCGCTAATTCGCAATAATAGGGCCTGTCCAAATTGTAACGGACACAGATGACCTTAATTCCATTAAAATCGCGTAGAATCGGCGGATATACACCAATTAGTGTCATCTGAGTCCGTTAGACTTTCAATATCACGAAAAAGCTGCAAATTGAGTCTCTGCGGTCCGTTAGCGAGAGTAGAAGGTTTCCGCTCAGTTGCTCGCAATGAATCGACAGTATCCTCCGGTCCGTTAGTTTGCGAATAGGGTCCGTTTTATTGAAATAAGGTCTTCCCTGTCCTTTAGCGGGGAAGGGGCGCAGGACTGGGTGTTAGAGTGGGCGGAGACGGGATAGCGACTTGCGAGAGAAAAGGTAGCGGGAGGGGAGAGTAAAGGTAGCGGCAGGCGAGAGAAAAGGTAGTGGGAAGGGAGAGAAAAGGTAGCGGGAGGGGAGAGCAAGGGTAGGCAGGGCGGAGACGGGATAGCGACTTGCGAGAGAAGAGGTAGCGGGAGGGGAGAGTAAAGGTAGCGGCAGGCGAGAGAAAAGGTAGTGGGAGGGAAGAGACGGGATAGCGACAGAGGAGAGGCACGGAGGGTTGCCATGGGGACCGGCATTGGTGGGGGTTCAGCCGGAAAATCGGACAAGGGGAGTTCTTTAGACGCTGGCGGAGGCAGGCGGGTTTATCGACATGCGAGAGCAGAATAATCCATAAAACTGAGCTCGAATATCCATGTTTTATGAAGCGGGAGAGGAGTAAACTTAATGCCATAGTGTAAAAAGAGGGGGGATGGCGGTGAAATCCAAGCCGTTATTCAAAGAGCATCTGCTGAATCACAAAATGCATTATGCCATTGGCGCGGTATTATTGTCCATATCTTGTTTGCTGCAGCTCGTGATTCCTCAATTGCTGGGCCGCTTCGCCGATCTCGTGCAGGAGACCATCACGGCCGGCGAAATCTTGTCCATCGCGTTATGGATCGCGGGGGTCGGGTTGCTGGCGGCGTTCTTCCGCTCCACGAGCCGCATCTATTTGTTTCGGCTTGCGCGGCTGCTGGAGAAGCATATTCGGAAGAGATTATTCGTGAAATGGGAGAGCTTGCCCAGCGAGTATTTCGGCAAGCAGCGGATCGGCGATCTCATGAGCCATGCCGTTAACGACATTAACATCATGCGCGAGGTAGGCATGATGGGCGTCTTTTCCACCATCGAAGCCGTCGTGCTGATCGGCGTGGCGATCGTGGCCATGGCCGGCTCCGTCCATATCGGACTGACGCTGCTGGTGCTTTTGCCGCTTCCGGCGCTCACTTATCTCGCATATAAGTTCCGCGGGGAGATCGAGCACCGGACGACGCTCGCTCAGGAGGCGGTAGGGCAATTGACGAGCCGCGTTCAGGAATTTTGCGCCGGGATCAGGGTCGTGAAGGGGTACGTGCAAGAGCAGCCGGAGATCGAGAAATTTAAGGGAGACAACCGGAACAACCTGGAGACGAATCGCAAGCTGAATCAGTCCAACTCGTTTTTCTCCGCGATCAGCTCCGCGGTGGTAGGCGTCAGCTATTTGCTGTCGGTCGTGTTCGGCGGCCTTCTCGTCATGAGGGGCAGCATCGGCATGGGGGATTTTGTCGCCTTTAATACGTATCTTACGATGTTGATCGCCCCGGTCGAGAATTTGGGCAAGGTCATTAACATCCTGCAGCGGGGCAAGGCGGTCGACGTGCGGCTGCGGCATATTCTCGACACGGATCCTTCCGTGTCGGATGCCGAGGGAGCGGAGCGAGTGGCGGAGCTAAAAGGCGCCATCGCGGTGAAAGGGCTGACCTTTCGTTATCCGGGACAGAAGCGGGCGGCGCTCGACAATATCGATCTGACGATTCCCCAAGGCGGAAGCCTCGCCATCGTGGGCAAGGTCGGCAGCGGCAAGACGACGCTCGTTCATTTGCTGCTCCGGCTATACAACCCGCCTAGAGGCACGATTACGATCGACGGACACGACATTATGGACATTCCGCTTCGACAATTGCGGGAGTCCGTCGGCTTTGTCCCGCAGGAGCATATGCTCTTTTCGACGACAATTGGCAACAATATCGCCTTCCACCCGGGCGGCTACGAGCAAAAGGACATTCAGGAAGCGGCAAAGGTCGCGCAGGTCTATGACAATATCGTGGAATTTCCCGGGAAATTTGACACCTCGCTGGGCGAACGCGGCGTTTCTCTCTCCGGCGGACAACGGCAAAGGGTGAGCATCGCCAGGGCGCTGATCAAGGAGCCGGCTGTTCTGGTCTTCGACGACAGCTTGTCGGCGGTCGATGCCGAGACGGAGGAACGGATTCTCGAGGGGCTGAAAAACGTGATGAAGGACCGGACGACGATCATCACGAGCCATCGGTTATCCGCGATCCGGCACGCCGACCATATTATCGTCATGGACCACGGTGTAATCGTGGAGCAAGGCAATCATGGTTCCTTAATGCGGCAGGGCGGATTATACGCTTCGACTTACAACAAACAAACGATGCAGACCGGAATGGAGGGTGCGCTTGGATATTCACAATGAACGCAAATTAACCGGCGTTAAAGACGGCTTGTTGTGGCGCCGCATGATGAGCTTCGCCGTGCCGTATTGGCGCAGTCTGGCGGTCTCGCTGTTGTTCGCGCTTCTTATAGCGGCCGCGGCAGTCACGCAGCCTCTGCTCGTGAAATCGGCGATCGACGATCGGATCAACGGCGTGTTAAAGCCGATGATGTACGCGGCCGACGAAGCCGCGCTTGCCGAGCTGTCGGCCGATTCCCGCGTATACGGCAAGCCGATCGAGCTTGGAGAGAGGACCTTTTACCGAGTCGATGCGGCTGAAGGCATCTGGCCGGATGGCGCGGCCCCGGCAAGCATCTTCGTCAAGGATGGCGCCTATTATTTGCAGGAGCGCTGGAACGGAGAGACGGTTGCAACGGACACAGCCGGCCATAAGCTGTCCAAGGAAGAGCTGTCGGCGTTCCGCAAGCAGGATTACGCGGGGCTCGTCGTGTTGGCCGGACTCTTCGTGCTCAATGTCGCGGTAGTGGGGGTCTTCACGTATTGGCAGTCCGTCATTTTGTCGAATACGGGGCAACAAATTATTTTCGACATGCGCAACGTCATGTTCGCCCACTTGTCGAAGCTGCAGACATCGTACTTCGACCGCAATCCGGTCGGACGTCTCGTGACGCGGGTCGCGCATGACGTGGAGGCCGTGAACCAGCTGTATTCGCAGGTCATCGTCAATCTTGCGAAGGAAATCCTGCTGCTGGTTGGCATCGCTTCCATTATGCTGGTGCTGAACGTGAAGCTCGCGCTGGTATCGTTCGCGGTCATTCCTTTGTTAATTGCGGTAACCTTCTACTTTAAGGGAATTATCCGGGAAGCGCAGCGAGTGACGCGGGTCATGCTGTCGAGACTGAACTCCTTCCTGGCTGAAAGTCTCAGCGGCATGACGATCGTGCAGATGTTTACCCGGGAGAAGCAGCAGCTGGACGAATTCGTCAAGCTCAACGACGAGCATTACCGCGCCGGCATGAGAGGCAGCGTCAACAACTCCATCTTTAACCCCATGATCGGGTTTATCGGCAATCTCGCGCTCGCGCTAGTCGTCTGGTACGGCGGACATTCCGTGCTGGCGGCAGGCGTCACCTTCGGCGTCGTGTACGCGTTCACGACATACGTCCGGCAATTTTTCCAGCCGCTGACCGCGCTGGCCGATCGTTATACGCAGATTCAGACGGCGCTTGCTTCGGCGGAGCGGATCTTCGAGCTGATGGAGGAGCGGCCGGCGATCGTGGACCGCCCGGATGCCAAGGCGATCGAACGCCCGCTCAGGGGAAATATCCGGTTCGATCGCGCATGGTTCGCGTATAACGCGGAAGAATGGGTGCTAAAGGACATCAGTCTGGAAATGAAGCAAGGGGAGACGGTCGCGTTCGTCGGCGCGACGGGCGCGGGCAAAAGCTCGATCATCGGTCTAATCAACCGCTTCTACGATATTCAGCAAGGCAGCATAACGATCGACGACGTAGAGGTACGGGATTACAAGCTGGATGAGCTCAGACGCTCCGTCGGCGTCATCCAGCAGGATCCGTTCGTCTTCACGGGGAACATCTACGACAACATCCGCATGAACCGGGCGGAGCTGTCGGACGAAGAGATTCGGGCGGCGGCCAAGGAGCTCGCCATGGACGACTTTATCGAACGGCTGCCGCTGGGTTACGAGACGCCGGTCGGCGAGCAAGGCGTCAAGCTGTCCTCCGGCCAACAGCAGTTGCTTGCGTTCTTGCGCGTGTATGTCAGCGATCCGGATATTCTCATTCTGGACGAAGCGACTTCGCATATCGACACGGAGACGGAAGAGACGCTGCAGCAAGGACTTATGCGGCTGTCGCGCGGCAAAACGACCATTATCGTGGCGCACCGCCTGTCGACGATCCGCCACGCGGACAATATTATCGTGCTCGACAAGGGACGCGTGCAGGAGATGGGCGATCACGACGCGCTAATGCGGCGCGGCGGCGCATACCGCAAGCTGTACGAGCTGCAGAATACGGGCGGAGACGCTTTGTCGCAATCGGATGCCGCAAGCGTTGCAGCCAGGGACGATGGTAAAAGTCGGGGCGCCAAGGAAAGAAGCTCGGCGATACCCGCCGCGCGCGCAAGGTGAATATAGCCGGAGATGGATACGGCTTTTATAGAATGGGAGAAGAAGGACTGCCTTTGCCGATTGGTCGGTGAAGGCGGTCTTTTCTTTGCCTGGGACTTGATTGGCGAATATAAAACAGTAGGGATCGGGAGATATAGGTATAAAGTCGTAGTTCTTAAGACTTAAGGTTGAGAGCGGGAGATTTCGTTTCGTTCCGGATCTGTCAGAATCCTTTTAGAGTCATCTTGTAAGTTATTAGATAGCTAGAGAATGGAGCAGAAACGAGAGGGAGCGGTTAGCGTCGGATCGCGTTAATCACGCGGGTTGTGCAAGTGCGAGTGGGGTAGCAAGCAGCCTAGTTAGTCACAATGAACAATGCAGGAGGGAACAGCAGCATGTTAGGATTTCGTGCACGAAACGGGATCAGTAAATTGGTGATCGCCGCGATGCTGGTGCAGTTATTATCGATTTTTCCGAGCAGCGCGGGTCACGATATCGCCAATGCGGTAGACGGGCAAAGCGGGGAGGAGGAGAGCGTCGGGGAAGCGGTCTACGGGCCTAACGGCGAAACGGGGGAAGCTCCGCCGGATGCGCCCGGGACCTCTCAGACCGGAGACGCTTTGCCGCTGTCGCTTTCGGCAAACGCCGCCGACAACAGCAAGCTCTCCGATTTCACTTGGGAGCAAATTACGGGCAAGAACCTTGACGGGAGCCCATTGGAAGGCCAACAGCAGTTTATTCCCGATGAGCGTCATTCGGCCGCGATGTCCTACGACGAGCAAGCCGGGAACGTCGTGCTGTTCGGCGGACAGACGATCAACACGCATAATAATCTTATTATGGAGACGTCAGTCTTTTCGGGTTCGGTCGACTCCCTTGTCAAGACGGTCGATTTTGTCGCGACTCGTAACGGACTAACGGACGACACTTGGATTTGGAACGGCGTAGACAAGACTTGGCAAGAAATTCAGACGGGCACGGCTCCGGCAGCGCGCAAAGGGGCGGCGATCGCTTACGATCCGGCGAACGGGCAAGTTCTTTTGTTCGGCGGACAGGGCTCCAATAGTTTGTTGAACGATACCTGGCTGTGGGACGGAACGGAGCAAAAGTGGGAGCAGGTAAGCCCCGCGACTAGCCCTTCGGCTCGCGGTTATTCGCAAATGGCGTATTATTACGACGAAGAAGGCAAGGGCCGTATCGTGCTGTTCGGCGGCATTGCAGGCTCTACCCGACTCGCCGACACTTGGGTGTGGGATGGGGAAACGAAAACGTGGACCCAGCAATCACCGGCCGCGAGTCCGCCTTCGCTCTATGCGGGCACTATGTCGTACGACGGAGAGCAGGCTGTTCTGTTCGGCGGCAACATGGGCTTAGGCGCCGGATTCCATAACGTCGCCCACGAGCTAAGCAACACGAAATTGTGGAAATGGGACGGTGCGACCTGGTCCTCCGAGGATGGACCCGAGAAATTCGAGGTGTTCGACAATGGGCAGCGCGCTCCGATGGATTACGGACGTTGGGGTCATGCCATGGCCTACGACGGCAAACGGACCATCTATTACGGCGGTATGTCGGATTGGGTAGTCGGCACGAACGACACCGTGATGAGGCAGACTCGCCCGACCGACGGCATTACCTATATCGATTACAATATCGGCAAGCCCTATACGGTGTTCTCGAGGTCCGGCGGTGAATGGGAGCCCGCATGGACCGCGAACGGCGGCTATGGCTACGTGAGTTATCTCGATCCGGGCACCTATGACGATATTCCGCTGTGGCCGTATAATTGGGCTGCTCCCCGTACCTACGCCAGCATGGCGTTCGACGGGACGAACTTCGTGGTGTTCGGCGGGATTAAAGGCTACATGGATGTATACGATAAGCCGGGAGGAACGGTACAACACGCGCTCCCGGTTCAAGTAACCAACGAGACGTGGACGTTCGGCTATACGCCTCCGACGCCGCCGCTCGTGCGCATCAACGAGCCGGTCGTGGCGCTGCTGAACAAGGAAACGCGCGAGGACCGCGTCAGCGTCATCACCGACGTTTACGGGAACGGCACGAAGCCGATTCTGAGCCGCGGCTTGGAATATCGCGAGATGCGGGAGGAAGGCGAGGAGCCGGCGCCATGGACGTCCGTGCCGACGACCGGCGCGGCCGGCACGTCAACAGGCGCGGTAACGGTCCATCTGGACAATACGCCGACGACCTATACGCTGGAATGGCAGACGCCGTACGAATTCCGCGCGTACGCCACCAACTCGATCGGCACGGCTTACAGCCAGATTGTTCCGTTCGAGCTGACGGAGGACTTGGCCATGGAGGAGCCGGACGTTAGCTTCGTCCGCGTCGGTCCCGCGTTCCTGCACACCAAGGACAAGAAACGGATGGTCGCGGTCGGCGAAGGGATCATCAATCTGCTGCGCAAGCCGGATGATCAGATCCATTACCGTCTGCGCCAAGGGAACGACGAGTATCCTCTATCGATCCAGATCCGCAGCAATTCGGAGCTTGATCTGACTTGGGAAGCGAATTTGCCGAGCGGCACGTACGATTTAGTGCTGGAGCATGACTTCTACGATGACGCATTATTCGAAGGCGCGCTGACGATTACGTCCCTGGACTTCTACAAGCCGCGCAACTTCGGCGCGGTCGAGGTGCTGAGCACGAGCATTCGCAACCAGACGGACAAGCTCTCGCTGCTCGGTCTCTTCACCGAGACGCCGGAGGCTCCGGGACTATACGTGCTGGGCGATCTGGAGGAGCCGGTCGCGATCAACGGTTCCGTCATGTTTAAGGGCTCGTCCCTCGAGGTCGACAAGCGGAGTAATCCGCATACGATTCGCGGCAACGGCCGCTTGTACGTGAACAGCATCGGCTCGACCGGCACGGCGCTTGCCTATACGCTGTTCGAAGGCGAGTTCGAGCTGAACGCCAACGATTTCAGCATAGCCGCGCCGGGTCAAGCCAAGACGGATTACCTGGGCATGGGCTTCCCCGTCGATCCCGCATCCATCGCGTTCACGAAGGACGGCGTCCGGCTCAGCGGATCAATCGATCTAGGCTTCTACGCGGGCAACCGCAAGGTGGACGGAACGACTTCCGTGGACGCGCTGGATTTTAACGTGAACCGTTTCAAGCTGAACGGAAGCTTCCCGATCAACCGGCCGTTCGCGGTAGGTCCGATCGACGCAACCGGCATGACTTGGAATGTCGATTCGAGGTTCGGATACGCCGGCGCGACCGCCGCGGCGACGCTTCCGGCCTACAACATGGAATTCGACATGTACATGAGCATCAAGCAGGGACGCCTCGACGGCATCGGCTTCGGCATGTACAAAGGCGCGAAGACGGGTTCTACCGGCACCGAGCTCCATTATCTGTTCGGATCCGCGGAAGGGCTGTCGGGGTACACGCAGCTGCCGCAGACGTTCAAGTTCTCGGGCGCGGCCTCGGACGTATTCGCGCCGGAGCGGAACGAACTGAACCTGATCGAAGCTTACGACCTCGACATCGACGTGTCGAGATATATGTACAGAGCATCCGGCGACATGTACCTGTATTGGTTCGAGGTCGCGGACTTGAACAAGATGGTCGTGCTTAATCCGGGCGCGGCCGGCATCAAGGGCCTCAGCAGTCCCGGGTTCGCGACGAGCGGCAAGCTTAACGCCTTCGACCTGTTCGTCGGCCCGTTGTCGATGACGTACGTGAACAAGCTGGGCTTCATGGGCCAGATGAAGGCTACCGTCCACATTCCCAAATCCATTCCGGCCGTGGGCGGCAGGACGATGTACGACATCCCGGTAGCGATCGATGCCAAGGGCATGTATACCTCCTTCAAAGTGAACGACATGGGCGTTAAAATAACGTACCTGTTCAGCAAAAATATGTTCGAATTCGAGCTGATCAGCCCGCCGCCGAAAAAATCGTGGTGGATGAAGGCGCTGGACGTCATCGATACCATCGGTACCTTCGCCGATGCGCTGGACGGCGACATCGAGGCCGGCCTGGATCTGTTCGACATGTTCACCGAGAACATCGGCAGATCCGGCAGGGCAAGCATTCTTTCCGCTTCTTCCGAGCCGGCCGTCAGGACGGCGGCGGCTCCGGGCGGAGAACCGGTGACGTTGAATTACGAGCAGAAGCTCGCGGGTGAATGGCTTCAGCCGGACGCCGACGAAGCGGTCGCGAAGACCGCGAGGCTGGACGGCAGCCGTTTTACGGCCATCGAACGGGTAACCGCGCCGGACGCGGACTGGGTGCCGCTCGGTTCGTCCGGACAGCGGATCGCCTACGCGTTCGAGGCGGAGAGGCCGTACGAAGCATTGCTGGTGCTCGAAGGCGATCGCCGGAACGCGGTGCTTGCGTCTCCGCGCGGACAGGCGGTACAGCTAACGGAAGAGAACGTCCTTTACAGGGACGGCGCGACGTATCTTCGAGTATCGCTTAACGAAGCGGGGACGTGGAAATTGTCGTCGCCGGAAGCGGTGAAGTTCGTCGTATACGAGCTGGCGTACGTGAATGCAGGCGATGAAATTTCCGGACTGGTCGACGCTTGGACGGCAGTAACCGAACGAGAGGTCACTATGATCCCGATTCAGCAACGCGGTCGCGTGCTGTTGACCATCGGCGATACGCTCGAGGACGCCGTCGTGTACAAGAAGGACGGTCGTCCGTATGCGATAGAGACGGACGAGAACGCGGCGGACTGGAACGCGTTCCGCGATTCGTCCACCGGCCTGCTGTACGTGCTGGCGGACGTCACCGAAACGGGAGACTGGCTGGTGGACGGAGGCGGCCAAGCGGCGGTAAACGTTTATCAGGTCAAGCCTGCTACGACAACCTTGGAGGCGCAAGAATGGGTGCGGGAAGGCATCTATCCGACAAGCTTCAAGCTTGGAGCTTCGAGTCAGCTGCTGCTGCAAATCTACGGCGCGGATCGAAATACAGTCGTGCTGAAGCCTGACGGCACCGAGTACGAGCTGAAGACCGATTACCGCAAGGGCGATTGGAACGCGCATTACGACGGCAGCAAAAATCAGCTGACCGTGCTGCTGGACGATGTCCGGGCCGGCGACTGGACCGTTAAAGGCGATTCGTTCGCTAGCGTGAAAGCTTACAAGCTTAACATTCCGTTCGAAAATCTGCGCCCGTTGTACCTGAAAGGGGAGCGGACAAGGGAAATACGCCTTCAAATCGACGAGCCCGGCAAATACATGCTGGCGGTCATCGACGGAGACGCATCCACGAAGATCACGGCGCCGGGGGCCAAAGAGCCGTTGCCGCTCGTATTCGACGAAAACGATCCCGCGAGCAACGCGATTCTGCAGCGTCATGAAGATCGCCTTGGAGCGAACGATGGCGATATTGACGATGCGTCGATCGAGTTCAGCATTCCCGATCCGGGAGAGAAGGACGTTCTGTACGTTACGATCGATGTCGAGAAGGCGGGAGTCTGGACAATCGCGGCGGATAAGCGGATCGAGCTGATGCTCACCGAGCTGCCGGAATTGCCGGAGCTGACGGAAGCGTCCGCGGTCGCGAAGGGGACGAACAGCTTCGAAGTGAAGTGGAATGTCGACCACCCCGAAGCCGGGATCGAGGTGGTCGTCATGGTGACCGACGATCCGGAACGTCCGATCGGCGAGGTCGTGGCGGAAGGCTTGCCGGCCGCCGGCGTGCGGACGATCGACATCCCGTCCGGCTTCGTGTCGGGACAATATTACTTGTCGGTCATGGCCCGCAGCGAGGCGTGGGCGCCGATGGTTCAGGTGATCCATGAGCCGATCGAGCTGGTATCGGCAGAGACGCTGCCGAGACCGGCAAAGCCGGAGCTGGTATCCGCCGGCAACGGAGAACTCACGTTAAGGCTGCAGCCCGTGGACGATTCGGCAGTGTCCTATTACCGGGTGTTCGCCGTGAAGGAGAATGGCGCTCCGGACTACGGCAAGCCGGCATTCGATGCCGCTCCGGACAATCTTACGCTCGCGATGGCCGGCCTGGAGACGGGGCAGATGTATCGCTTCGCCGTGATGGCGATCGGCGAGAAGAACGGCGAGACGGCGATCGGCGCGTTGTCCGAATCGATCGAGGCGTTCTTGCCGATACCGCGTCCGGCAGAGCTGGACGTCGAGCTGACTGCGGTCGTGCCGAACGATGCGAAGGTTGTCGAGCGGACGTTCGATACCTATTACGAAGAACAAGAGATTCTGCTGATGACGTCCGCGGAAGAGGCTTCGGTGCGAGTCGCAAGCAGCCAGAACGCGAAAGTCGCGCTGTACGTGAACGGTGAGTTCGCGGCTCGCCGGAGCGTTGAAGCCGGCGAAGCTGCCGTCTTCGAGCTGAACGGGCTGCTTGCCGCGGATAGACTCAAGGAGCGGGATTACGACCTGCTGATCGAGGCCGTGAACGACGACGGAGACCGCAGTTCCGCGTACCGGAAATTGTATGTGGACCGGACGGGTCCATATCTGTACGCAGCCTACGCGGAGAATCCCGAAGAGAGCTTGAACGGATTGGTCGTGCAAGCCGAGCGCGTGCCGATTGTCGGCCAAACGGATATCGGCAGCACGCTTACGGTTAACGGCGTTCATGTGCCGATTGACGAGTCCGGCCGCTTCGTCTACTATGCGCCGTGGCCGGAAACGGCCGAAGAAGGCAAGTACGAGGTCCATATGATTGCCGAAGACTTGAGCGGCAACCGGACGGAATCCAAGTTCGAAGCGCTGCAGGACAGCTCGGAGCCGGTCAAGAGACATGCCGCGGAACTTGCGGCATTGACGCTGGAGCGGGGCGCCCTGAACACGTCGTTCCATCCGGATACGACTAGCTACGAGTCGCTGCAGCAACAAGGCAAGGTGAAAGTATTCGCGGTTCCGGCATCCGGCGACGCTTCCGTTACGGTTAACGGCATCGCGCCGGGAGAGGATGGAGCGGTCGAGATCGACGTTCCCGCATCCGGACGTACCGTGACGATCGAGATTGAGGGAGCGGGCGGCAGCGAGAGAACGTATACGGTGCTGATGAGCGGCGAGAAATCGGACGTTGCGCTCCTGAAAGGACTGGAGCTTAGCGCCGAGGTCGATATGGACGACAATGAGGACACATCCGTTCCGCTCAACCTCGAATTCGCGAGCGGAACGTCGAACTATCAAGCGGCGGTCGGGCACGAGGTTGCCGAAATCAAAGTGAAGCCAACCGCGCTTGAAGAAGGTTCGGCCATAACCGTGAACGGACAAACGGTACCCATCGGCGCTGCGGTGCCGGTCGCGCTCGCGGCTGGCGAAGCAACGCGGGTGACGATCGTGGTCACCGCGCCCGACGGCACGGCGACGAAGACGTACGCGCTTGACGTATGGCGCGGGGGCGACGGCAACGCGGGATTGCAGCAGTTGAATGTCGCGGACATGGAGTTGATACCGCAGTTCGACGCCAATGTCGAGGATTATCTAGTCATGGTGCCGCAAGGCACTCCGTCCTTGAACGTCTCCGCGGTGGCTGCGGGAGAAGGGGCTACGGTACGCATCGACGGACAAGAGCTGCCAGAGGCTGCGGTGCCGCTGACGCAGCTCGTGCAGACGATCGAAGTGGAGGTTGCCGCGCAGAACGGCCGAACGCTTACGTACAGCATTAAAGTGCAGCAAAACAAGCAGATTACGATCGACAAGCCGCCGCTGCTGGACGAGCTGTCCGCCGGCACGAGGCTTGAAGAAGAGTTCTCGCCTTATAGGCTTAACTACACGGCCCGCGCCACGACAGCGTCCCAGGCAACGGTTGTCGCCAAGGCAAACGATCCGGACGCGATCGTCACGGTGAACGGCAAGCCGGTAAACAAATCCGGCGCGGCTGCGGCAAGCCTGAAGCTAGGCGCCAACGTCGTCGTCGTCCGGGTGGAATCGGCGGATCGTACCGCGTCGCAATCGTATTCGATTGCCGTGCAGCGGGACGAAGAGGATAACAGAACCGTTCGCAACGCTCCGGTGCAGACCGGCAAGGAGGACGGCATGGTCGTTCCGATCTACCGCAACGTGACGTCAAACGGCGTCAAGATCGATACGGTTGACATTAATAGGGTCAAAGCGCGCGAAATCATGAATCAAGCGCGCGAAGGCGGCCTTGGATATGCAAGAATCATCGTGACGGATCTGCCCGAGGACCTGGCGGACGAATACGAGCTTAGCATTCCGTCGATCGCCCTCGGCGAGCTCGCTTCCGGCGAGATTCGACTGCTCGTCTCGTTCCCGAATACGGAAATCGAGCTTTCGAAGGAGACGCTCGAACGCCTGAAAGAACAGGGCTCCGAGGTTTACTTCCGCATCGTTCCGATTCGCGCAGCCGCTGGGCAGGCGGAAGCGGAGGAGCGGATGCTGGACGAAGAGATCGTGCAAACGGCCGCTAACGGCAAGGAAGTCATTCGTATCGGCGTACCGCTCACGATCGAGACGAACTATACCGGCTATGCAACGAAGGTTACGTTCCCGTTGGAGGGATTGTCGCTGCCCAAGGAAGCGGCGGCCAAGCGGATCCTGGACGCGTTGACGGTCTATATCGAGCATAGCGACGGCGAGCGCGTTCTGCGCCGGGGGACGATCCGGTACGGCGAGGACGGACAGCCGACGGGCATCGAAATCGAAATCGAGAAATTCAGTACGTTTACCGTCGTGCGAATCGTAGACGGAGAGGCCGAGCTGCTTGAGCCTTACATCTCCGGGTATCCGGATGGGACGTTCCAGCCGGGTCGGGCATTAACCCGGGCGGAGATGGCCGCGATGCTAGCCCGTTCGCTTAGCTACAGGGGCGCGGCTGCGACAGGCGAGGGCGCCGCGACAGGACCGTCGTCGTATGCCGACGTGCCGTCCGGCCATTGGGCGGCTGATGCAATCGCGCAAGTAAGCGGGCAGGGCTTGATGACCGGCGATGGCGTTGGAGCATTCCGTCCGTCGGATGTCGTCACCCGGGCGGAGATAGCCGCAATCGCGGTGCGGTGGAGCGGCTTGACCGGGGCGGAAGCGCCGGCCGGCTTTAGCGACACGTTGGGCCACTGGGCGGAAACGTTGATCGCCCGGACGAAGTCCGAAGGCATCATGAACGGTTATCCGGACGGCACGTTCCGGCCGGAGGCTCCATTGCTTCGCGCCGAAGCGGTGCGAGTGCTGAACGCGCTGTTCGGACGTCCGCTGCCGATCGGCTTCGGAACGTCGATCTGGCCGGACGTTCCGGCGAGCCACTGGGCGTACCGGGATATCGTATCGGCATCGAACCGGATTCGGTTGTTCTCGGACGGCAGCGCGCAGATGCAGCGCGAAGAGAACTAACCGGCCTCATGCTTAGAGCAACGGCCATGTAACGTTGGTTTCGTCTTAAGTAAAGAAGAGAAGGGGCCGCCCCGCAGCGATACATGCTGCTTGGGCGGCCTCTTTTGGCGTGCATGGTTTTTTCGGCAGCTTCGTTCCCGCAACAATATCCCCCTGAAGGAGTAAAACCTTGAAGGAGGTGCGCATGAATACGATTCCAACTAGAAACGGGAAATGGATGCGGCGGTCGGCTTGGGCCATAATGGCGATCATAGTTGCGTTTGCGGGTTGGGCGTATCTGTACGATATGCCGGGTGGGATTGCCGATTGGCGTTACTCGAAGGCGTCCGAATTCCGCTATACGATTAAGATCCCGATCGGGCAAACGCCCGAGGAGGCCGTCCGGAAGTTCCGCAGGAACGAGGAATTGCCGGTTATGAGGCGGGAAACGGCCGAAGGCGGCATGTTGCTGTTTTATAAGCAACCGGGCGAGGAAGAGAAGATTAATCTTAAAATGGAATACGTCCGCCAAACCTGGTTAGGAGGGTGGAAGTGGGCCATGGGCGGCGGGTACGCTCAATCCAACCCTCCGGAATCGGAAGAGGCGTTGAATGTTATGGCCATGCCCAAATACGAAGAGATATCAGGACCGTTTCCGATCCTGTTCGGCAACGTGACGGACGCTGCCGTCGAGAGCATCGTTGTGAAGGCCGCGGGCAAGGACGCGGGCAGCACTCTAGCCGAGATCGCGCCGTACGGCGCCGACCGCCGGCTGTGGTATGCCGTCTTGCCGCCGTCCGCCAAGATCCCTTACGAGATAAAGGCGCTGAACGGCGAAGGAGAGGTTATTGCAGCCATGACTACGAACGATGTTCATTATGCCGGCAGCGTTCTCAAGAACCATTAGCCGTCTTCATGTTCGGTAGAGATTGCAGACCGGCTTATTGATTAGGGGCCGCTTTGTGCGTTTTGGCATATTGCGAGGGGGACTGGCCGGTAAACTTCTTGAACAACCGGCTGAAATAAAGCTCATCCTCGTAGCCGATGCTCTGGGCAACGGTCTTGAGCTTGTAGTCGGACAGGATAAGCAGCTCCTTGGCCCGGTCCATGCGCAGCTGGGTCAAATAATGGATGGGGCTGGCGCTGGCGTATTTCTTGAACAGCCTGGAGTAATGGCTGCTGCTCATGCCGGCCATCTTGGCGAGCTCCTCGACGGTCATATTCTCTGCGTAATGGTTGACCATGTGGTCGATCGTCGTCTCGATCATCGTATTGGTATGGCCCGTGACGGCTTGCGAGCGCAAATCCGCGATGATCAGGGTCAGGATGTCCAGGAAAAGGATGCGTTGCCGCATTTGGACGATTTGTCCGCGGTGTTTCGTAAGCTTAATGATGCCCTCGAACGCATTGTGAATCGGCGGCGCGTTGAGCATGGAGTAGCTGCCCGACAGCGGGAACCGAAGGCGGCCGCCGCTCTCGAGCGTCCAGGTACCGTCTTCTTCGTAAGCGGCTTCGACGCACGAGAACCGAACGAAACAAAATTCGATCGGCCCGTCGCTTTCGTTGATCCTCTCGACGATCATGCCGGGCGATAGGGAAAACAGCTTGCCGGGCTCCGCGGTATACGAGGTTCCGTTCAACACGAACGTGCCTTTGCCCTTCGAGATGAGCCACAAGCTGTGGAAGCGATGGGTATAGGGCCCATTGCGCCAGCCTGCAGGCTTTTGTGAATACCCGGCAAGGATAACCTTGAAGTTCATGCGGTTCAAGTCCCGCATCAGTTCCCATGGTTTAATCATGTACAATCCCCCTTGTTATCGGCTTCTTCTCCAGCGGCACGCGTGCTTGAGAAAGGTCGGCCGCGCATGCTTCCTCGGCTGCAAGCCGCTTCCGATAGGCCGAGGGCGGCATGCCGTGATGGCCGGCGAACGCCCGGGTGAACGCGAAGGGACTCGCGTAGCCGAGCGAGTAGGCGATTTCGGTAACGGTGGCCGTCGTCTCCGCCAGCAGCTCCGTCGCCTTGCCCATCCGCACCTTGGTCATATATTGCAACGGCGATAAGCCGACCTGCTCCGAGAACGCCGTCGAGAAGTAGCTTCGGTTCACCCCCGCCATCGAGGCCAAACGATCGACGGTCAATCCTTCCGCGGCATGAAGCTCGATGTACCGCAAGCTCTGCTTCACCCAATCCGCGTTCGAAGCTTTCCGCTCCGCCCGCTCCCCGGCGACAAGCTCGGACAAGAACCCCAGCAGAGCGCTTTGCATGATCAGAGCTGAGCGCAAGCCCCCATCTCCGGAACCGCTCTTCGAATCAGCCGAATCTCCGTTCCTCATCAGTCCGAACAATTCGTTTATCGCGTTCCCCATCGAAGCGCCGTAGCGCTTTCTGGCATAGGGCCGATCGGGGGAGAAACCGGCCGCCGCCAGCGCCGTCTCCGCGCCGGGTCCGTCGAATGCAATCCAGCTAAGAGTAAGCAGGCTGCATCCGGAGTCGCGGTGGTACGCGTAAGAATGTCCCTTGTATTTGCAGAACAGATCGCCTCCCGCAAGAGAAATCTCCCGGTCTCCTTCCCGCAGCACGAGCTTGCCTTCCGTAACGGCATGGAGACTATAACAATCCATCCAACGCGGAGCGACGCGGTAGCTCGGCTTGGCGATGCTTTGGCCTCCGCGCACGGTCCAGACCTGACCTTCAAGCTCCCATCGGCTAGGCGTATGATACAGGAATTCGACCTTTTCGTGAGCGTCGTCTCTCCAGTACATGCTGCGCGCTCCTTCCCTTCGGCGTATTCGTACTGACATGCCGCTATCAGACAAAATGATAGGTTGACCTTACATCGTGCTATGTTCCGTCCGTCCGCCAGTTCCTATAATTATAGCATAGGAGTATAGAATAGGAGGCGATTGCGAGATGAAGAAACCTAACATTCTGCTTATTACAAGCGACCAGCAGCATTGGAATACGCTAGGCGTTTTCAACGAGGAAATCCATACGCCGAATCTGGACCGGTTAACGAAAGAAGGGACGACGTTCACGAGGGCTTATTGTCCCAACCCGACATGCACGCCGACGCGGGCATCCATTATTACGGGCATGTATCCTAGCCAGCACGGCGCCTGGACGCTCGGCACCAAGCTACTGGAGGACCGCCATACGGTAGGCGAGGATTTCCGCGGGGCCGGCTACAAGACGTCGTTAATCGGCAAGGCGCACTTTCAGCCGCTCAAGTCTACCGACCAATACCCGTCGCTCGAGGCATATCCGCTATTGCAGGATTTGAACTACTGGCGATCGTTCGACAAGCCGTTCTACGGCTTCGATCATGTGGAGCTGGCGCGAAACCATACCAACGAAGCGCATGTCGGACAGCATTACGCCGCCTGGATGGAGGAGAAGGGCTGCACGAACTGGAAGGACTATTTCCTGGCGCCGACGGGGACGATGGATCCGAACCAGACGTACAAGTGGCCGATCCCGGAGGAGTTCCACTACAACGCTTGGATTGCGGAGCGAACGAACGTCCTGCTGGAGCAGCACAAGAAGAACGACGAGCCGTTTTTCCTCTGGTCGAGCTTCTTCGACCCCCATCCGGAGTACCTAGCGCCGGAACCATGGGATACGATGTACGATCCCGACGGACTGACGATTCCGAGCGTCGTCCCCGGCGAGCACGACGGCAATCCGCCGCACTTTCGCATGACGCAGGAGGACGATCCCGACTTTTCCGCTTGGATGGAGACGGGCAGGGGCATTCATGGCTACGGCTCGCATCAATACTATATTTACGGAGACGCCAAGAAGCTGACCGAGTACGACAAAAAGAAGCTGGTCGCCGTCTACTACGGCATGATCAGCCTGATGGACAAATATATCGGCCGCATCCTTGGCAAGCTGGATGAGCTAGGCATGGCGGAGGACACGGTCGTCGTGTTCACGACGGACCACGGCCACTTCTTCGGGCAGCACGGCTTGCAGCAAAAGGGCGGCTTCCATTACGAGGATCTCATCAAGCTGCCGTTTATCGTTCGTTATCCCGGGCAAGTGCCGGCGGGAGCGACGTCCGAGGCGATTCAGTCGCTCGTCGATCTGGCGCCGACGTTCCTGTCGATCTGCGACATCGGGATTCCGCAGGCGATGACGGGCGTCGATCAGAAGGACGTCTGGCTGGGCCGCAAGAGCGCCGCGCGGGACCACGCCATCTGCGAGTTCCGGCACGAGCCGACGACGATTCACCAGAAGACTTACGTGGACTCGCGCTATAAAATAACCGTTTACTATAATCAAACGTACGGCGAAATCTTCGATCTGCAAGAGGATCCCGGCGAGCTTCGCAATCTGTGGGACGATCCTGCCGCGGCGGCGCTCAAGTCCGAGCTGTTGCTCAAGTACGCCTGGGCCGAGCTGGGAAAGGAGCAGATGCCGATGCCGAGAATTTGGCACGCATAGGCGCAGCATGGTTAACTGAACGTCTACTTGTGCAGGTTTGGTCGGGTTTTATGTTTTGATAAGGATAGAGGCGCAATTTCCTTGTTTGATAGAGAGGGATTGCGTCTTTTTTGCTGCGTTGTGCGAACGGGCGGATGGCGGGGATTGACAGCTTGGTGAAATTCATGTAATTTAATGAGTATCTAATTAGATGTTTATCGAATCGAATGGGGGGCGTGCTGCCATGCAACTGGACAAAATCGTGCAATACCATAAAGCGTTGTCGGATGCGACGAGAATTCGAATGCTGGCTTTGCTGGCTGAGGGCGAGCTGAACGGGCAGGTGCTGGCGGAGAAGCTGGCGCTCGCTCCGGCGACGATTACGTTTCACGCGGCCAAGCTGCGGGAGGCGGCGCTGATCTACGAGAGAAGGGAAAAAAACGCGATATTTTTTTCGCTGAATCCTTATTTTCTGCGGAGCGGGGCCGATGGCGTGCTGGAGCTCGTATTCAAAAAGAAAGGAGAGATTGGTATGATGGAGCAAGACGAATACGCGCGAACGAAGGATTCGGTCATCCGGAATTTTTTCGCCCCGGACGGGCGGCTGAAGAGCATCCCGAGCCAGATGAAGAAAAAGCTGATCGTGCTGGAGCATCTGGTATCGAAGCTTGCGAGCGGACGCCAATACGACGAATCCGAGATTAATGCGTTCATTAAGCTCGTTCACGATGATTTCGCGACGATTCGCAGGGAATTTATTATGCATCAGTTCATGTTCCGCGAGAACGAGAAGTACGAATTGAATCCGCGCGAGCTGTGGACGAAGTGGGAGGAGCTGAAATGACGATGAGGACGTTCGAGCTGTCGACGAGGGACAGGGACGGGATGATCGACGTGACGGGATACGTTCGCGAGGCGGTACGGGAGAGCGGCGTGCGGGAAGGCTACGCGATCGTTTATTGCCCCCACACGACCGCGGGCATGGCCGTTAACGAAAACGCGGATCCCGACGTGGTAAGAGACGTGCTGCGCAGGCTTGACGAATTGTATCCGTGGGAGCACAAGCTGGATCGACACGCGGAAGGCAATACGGCTGCCCATCTCAAGGCGATCACGACGGGCACGAGCCAGACGGTGCTGATCTCCGGAGGCAGATTGGTGCTTGGCACGTGGCAAGGCATTTACTTCTGCGAATTCGACGGACCGCGTCGGCGGACGTTCCATGTCAAGACGATAAGCGGATAGATGGCCGGTCGGCCTATCTATTGCCGCAAGCCGGACATTCCAGTGAGAGGAGCCAGGAAGAATGTGCAGAAATATCAAGCAGCTATTTAATTTCGAGCCCGCTGCGACGCCGGACGAGGTAGAAGCGGCGGCGCTCCAATACGTGCGGAAGATTTCGGGCTTTATCCAGCCCTCCAAGGCCAACGAAGAAGCGTTCCGCCGCGCGGTCGCGGAAGTCACCGAGGTTTCCCAGCGCTTGCTGGAGTCGCTCGTGACGAACTCGGAGCCCAAGAACCGCGAGATAGAACGTGAGCGGGCGCGCGAGCGCAACATCAAGCGGTTCGGCGAGAAGCCGGCAAGGGAATAGATCTTCCGGAAGCAGGCTATGCGCGGGGAGCAGCAAGCGCCCGAACTCTGGGGAGTCGGCGCTTGCCTTTTTGGTTTAGGGCGGGTTAAGGCGACTATCAGGTTGAGCCACCCGATTAGTGCGCCGCTCGGAGCGCCACGCCGTGCTGCAATCCGAAAAATGAGACTATCGATTAATTATTGCTAGGGGACATTAACGCAATCAACACATAAATTTATGCTCTCAGATTCATTCATTAATCTGAGAGGGAATTTTTCTGAATTGATCCACGATCTCTTCAAGCAGCCGCTCGCGGACGTCAATAGCCTTGATTTTCAAGGCTATTGCTCACGGCAGGCGCGTGCGCATCTCAATAGCCTTGATTTTCAAGGCTATTGCTCAAGGCAGGCTCGTGCGCATCTCGATAGCCTTGATTTTCAAGGCTATCTCTCATGGCAGGCGCGTGCGCATCTCCATAGCCTTGATTTTCAAGGCTATTGCTCAAGGCAGGCGCGTGCGCACTTCCATAGCCTTGATTTTCAAGGCTATTGCTCAAGGCAGCCGCGTGCGCATCTCCATAGCCTTGATTTTCAAGGCTATTGCTCACGGCAGGCGCGTGTGCACCTCGATAGCCTTGATTTTCAAGGCTATTGCTCAAGGCAGGCGCGTGCGCATCTCCATAGCCTTATGTTTGAGATTGTCGATTCATTATTATGGGAGATCTTTTCGGGCTACAAAGCGCCGCGCAGCCATCGCAGCCTATCTTCGCCGATAGGCAGGGGACGCTCGCCCGTCCGGATCGGCGCGAAAAGCGGGATGAGCTCGGCCGCGCTCGCGGGCTCCGGACGGGCGAGCCAGCCGGCGACGTGCGCCAGCAGGCCGATGAGCCGCTCGGCCTTGACGCCTTCGCCGCGCAGCGCCGCGAGCGTGAGCGACTTGTCGCGCTTGGAGAAGCGCTCGCCGCGCCCGTCGCCGAGCAGCGGGACATGGGCGAAGCGCGGCGACGGCAGGTCGAGCGCCTCGTAGAGCGCGAGCTGCCTCGGCGTGGAGTCGAGCAGATCGGCGCCGCGCACGACATCCGTGATGCCCATGGCGGCATCGTCGACGACGACGGCGAGCTGGTAGCCGTACATGCCGTCCGCCCGTTTCACGACGAAGTCGCCGAGCGCGTCGCCGCCGTAGGTCCGAGCGCCAGCGAACGCGTCCTCGAACGCGATAACCCCGCTCGGCATGCGGAAGCGGAGCGCCGGCTCCTTGACGGCGGCTTTGACCGCGCGCTCCTCCTCCGTCAGATGGCGGCAGAAGCCGGGGTAAGCCGGGCCCTCCGAGGCCAGGCCGTGCGGAGCGCTTGCGACGGAAGCCAGCTCGGCGCGGCTGCAGTAGCACGGATACAGCTTGCCGTTTTCCCGCAGCGCAGCCAGAGCGGCTTCGTACAGCTCGTCCCGGCGGCTCTGCTCGTAGGGAGCATGAGGTCCGCCGACGCGAGGCCCTTCGTCCCAGTCGAGCCCGAGCCATAGCAGATCCTCCTGTTGCTGCTCGGCAAAGGCGGGACGCGACCTTGGTTTGTCGATGTCCTCGACGCGGAGCAGAAATTCGCCGCCGGCTTGACGAATTTGCAGCCAAGCGGCCAGCGCTGCGAAAGCGTTGCCGATATGCAGAAGGCCGGACGGCGTAGGCGCGAAACGTCCGCGGCGCGCAGCCGACGCTCCGGAAGGAATTTTCATGGAGGAATCACCTTCTTATCAAGAATACGGAGGGCTCGCTAGAACGATAGACAAGGAGCGGGACAGGCAGCGCCGTCCCGCTGTTCCCCGAGAATGCAAAAAAAGAGCAGCATAGCCGCTCTACTTGTCGATATCATGAGGTTGCGCGTTAGAACTTCAAATGGCGGAGCTGACGGGATTCGAACCCGCGGTCTCCTGCGTGACAGGCAGGCATGTTAGGCCTCTACACCACAGCTCCACACTTTAAAGTCTGTGCCTCTCGGACACAAAAAGTATCTTACCATGTGGCGGCGCTAATGACAAGCTTTATTTTGCGGCTTATTTTGCGGACGACTCGGTCGTTACTTAAGTAAAAGCACGAAAGCGTCGCGCCGGCAAGGGGGGATCGCCGGGACGCGCCGCTGCTACGCGAACTTGACGCGCCGCTGCTAAGCGAACTAAACGCGCCGCTACTACGCGAACTTGACGCGCCGCTACTACGCGAACTTGACGCGCCGCTGCTACGCGAACTTGACGCGCCGCTGCTACGCGAACTTGATGCGCCGCTGCTAAGCGAACTTAACGCGCCGCTATTTCGTTCCTTTTGTCGCAAGCTCCAGCAACGTGCGGATGTCGGCGGCGATGACAGCCGGCGACAGCTTGTCGGCGGTGGCGTCCGTCCGGATCTTGTCGATGATCCGCACGGCTTTTTCGCTGACGACGGTTAATACGCGGACGTCTCCCCCGCCCATGAAGCCTTGAATCTGCTCCGCGGCCATGGACAAATTGTCGTGCGGCGTCCTATCCGTGCCCTCCATGCCGCCTAACCCCCCGCCCGGCGCCGTTCCTTGGCCGGACAATCCTTCGTACGGGCTGAGCAGCTTCATCTGCACGCTGTCGTAATCCGAGCCCGAAGCCGAACGCTTCGCCGTCGCGAGCACGACGGTGTCGTCGAATACGAACACCTTGACGTCCGGGATGCCGGCTCCGCTCAAACGGGATTCCAGATGCGCGGAAAAGCCCGAGGCATGCAGGCTCGAGCTGCCGATCATGCTGTATACCGACGTGCCCATTCCGCTTGTCGTGCTGCCTTCGCGGTTCGTCGTCTGCTGCTTCATGCCGTTCTCGCTCGGGATAAGGGAGGGATCGCGCAGCATCCGTGCCTGCCCCGCATGATCGGCCTTGTGCGCGCCGATCGTATCCGTCCCGTTCGCGTCGTCCATCGGAGAGGTGCTGCATCCGCCAAGCAACAGCATGGCCGCCATCGCGGCCGCCATTGCTCCCCCTACCCATATTCGAGTCGTAATCATCGTTTATCATCCTCCATTTTGGCGCTTCGGTCTTCATTTAGAATGAGCTTTTCCCCGAAATGAATATTCATCATGACATGGAAAATAATAATCGCGAACGAAACCATTGGCATTTAGGAGGTGCATCGTTTGGATTCCAAAAGAAAAACGGGCAAAACGAAACGCGAGGCGGACGGAGGCTCCGTGTCGACGATGGAACTGCCTGCCTCTAGCGCAATAGCATCGAACGAGCCGGGCTCAAGCGTTAGTCGGCCCTTGGAGCTATCCGAGCGGCAAGAAACGAAAGACAACTCCCGGCGCAAGTTTCTCAAGTCGACGGGATATACGCTCGGCACGCTGGCGCTCGGAGGAGCGTTAAGCTCGCTCATCGGCTGCGCGAGCAATGAAGGAGACGACCCGGCTCCGAGCGGGGAACCCGGCAAGGGCGAGGAAGAAGCGGCCCAGCCGCGCAACTACAACCGCGCGCTTATGTTTCTCACGCAGGAGCAATTCCGCGTCGTGGAGAGCGCGACGGAGCGCATCTTCCCGGAGGACGAGAACGGACCGGGAGCCAAGGCGCTCGGCGTGGCGTTCTTTATCGACCATCAGCTGGCGGGAGAATGGGGCTTTAACGGACGGGACTACATGGGAGCGCCGTTTTATGTCGGAGAGAAGGAGCAGGGGTATCAGGGGCGATTGAAGAGACGCGAGATTTTTGAGATCGGCATCAAAGAAATGAACAACTACAGCATGGCGCAGTACAAGAAGAGCTATCCGGAATTGGCGGCGGAGGAGCAGGACGAGGTGCTGAGGGCATTCGAGTCGGATGCGGTCAAGCTGACGACGATCTCGGCAAGCAGCTTTTTCAAAATGCTTCGCACCTGCACGCTGGAAGGCGCCTACAGCGATCCGCTCTATGGCGGCAACCTGGACATGAACGGCTGGAAGATGCGCGGCTATCCCGGCAATCAGATGAGCTACACGGCTACTATCGACAAGGAATACACCAAGATGGACCCGATCAGCCTTCAAGATCACATGGCCCATTAGCGAAGCGGAGGGCAACAAACGACTATGGCCAAAACGTTACCGAAAACGGATGTCGTCATCATCGGCGTCGGCTGGAGCGGCGGCATTATCGCCGCCGAGCTGACGAAAGCCGGACTTAACGTCGTCGGTCTGGAGCGGGGCAAGGACCGCAAGACCGAGGATTATTTTATGGTGCACGACGAATTGCGTTACGCGCTCAGGTACGAGATGATGCAGGATCTGTCCAAGGAGACGATCACGTTCCGCAGCAACGAGGGAATCCGGGCGCTTCCGATGCGCTCCTACGGCTCCTTTCTGATCGGGGACGGGCTTGGCGGCTCCGGCGTGCATTGGAACGGGCAGACGTATCGCTTCCTGCCTTACGATTTCGAGATCCGCAGCAAGACGATCGAGCGCTATGGCAAAAACAAAATTCCGGCGGAAATGACGATTCAGGATTGGGGCATCACGTACGACGAGCTGGAGCCGTATTACGACAAATTCGAGCAGATGGCGGGCATCTCGGGCGAAACGAATCCGTTAGGAGGATCGCGCAGCAACCCGTACCCGACTCCGCCGATGAAGAAGTCGCCCGCTTTGCAGCAGTTTGCGGACGCGGCGAAGAAGATGAACCTTAATCCGTACATGATGCCGGCGGCCAATCTGTCGGAGGCGTATACGAATCCGGACGGCATCGCCAGGGCGGCTTGCCAATATTGCGGCTACTGCGAGCGGTTCGGCTGCGAATACGGAGCCAAAGCGGACCCCGTCGTGACGGTCATTCCGGTCGCGAACAAAACGGGCAAGTTCCAGATCCGCACCCATTCGAACGTACGCCGCATCCTGCATAAGGGCGGCAAGGCGACGGGAGTGATGTACACGGACGTCACGACCGGCGAGGAGATCGTGCAGCCGGCGGATATCGTCGTCGTGACGAGCTATGTCTTCAACAACGTCAGGCTGCTGCTGATGTCGGAGCTCGGAAGGCGTTACAATCCCGCTACGGGACAAGGCGTCATCGGCAAAAACTATGCTTACCAGGTGATCAAGGGCAGCGCGGCGGGGTTCTTCGAGAAGCAGCAGTTCAATACATACGCAGGCGCGGGCTCGCTAGGCGTAACCCTCGACGATTACAACGGCGACAACTTCGACCATAGCGATCTGAAGTTTCTCCACGGCGGGGCGATCGCGTTGTCGCAGACGGGTCAGCGTCCCATTCAGAACAACGCGGTGCCTTCCGGAACCGCCACATGGGGCAAGGAATTTAAAGCAAAGTCGATTCATTACGCGTATCGTACGCTCGGGATCGGCGGGCAGGGCGCGTCGATGTCGTACAAGCATCACTTTTTGGATCTTGATCCGACCTACAAGGATGCTTTCGGGGACCCGCTCATGCGCGTAACCTTCGATTTCGAGGAGCAGGATCGCGAGCTAGGCGTCTACTTGGCGGCGCGCAGCGCGGAGATCATGAAGGAGATGGGAGCGGACCACGTCGATTACCTGAAGGAAATCGGGCCGTACGAGATCATGACGTACCAGTCCACGCACAACACGGGCGGCGTCATCATGGGCGCGGATCCGTCGACTTCGGCGGTCAATACGTATAGCCAAATGTGGGACGCGGACAACGTATTTGTCGTCGGCGCAAGCTCGTTCCCGCAGAACGCGGGTTACAATCCGACGGCGACCGTCGGCGCGCTCGCTTACCGGACGGCGGAAGGCATTCTGAAATACCGGGAAAAGGGCGGAGCGCTCGTGTGAATAGGCGCACGCTGCTTCCCCGAGCCCGCCACTGTTGCGCTTATTAGCGGGTGCGCAAAAAAATGAATGAATAACGAAGACGCCAGAGTACGATTGGACGTCTTCGTTATTGTCATAGCGCGGTCTTGAATGTAAAGAATGATTTGAATGTATCGGCAGGCGCTTTAAACCTGTTAATTAATCCAAAAGTCCCATACTCTGATAGGGAGACGAGGAGTGAAGTCTGAAATCGTCCGTCATTGGTGTTTGCAGTTGCCAAGTACTTGGCGAAGTCGATGGGTTTATTCCGGTATGCGTTCCTGCTTGGATGCATTTATACAGATTGCCGTTCTGATAGACGTAATCCCCATATTGGTAATAGATGGGGATATCCCACCATTGGGAATAATCGTCCCACAATTCAACCGTGCTCCAGTCAAATTGAGCCGGGAAATTGGGATCACTAAATTGGACGGGAGCAATATTCGCAACAGTGGCATTTCCCGATGCGCTTACATGGCTGGTCGTACCATTGTTTCCTCCAAGCACATCTATGAAGTCCTGCCCGCCATCCCTGATATTATCGTTGAAAATAAGAGGATTAGCCGTGTTGTAGCTGGTATAAAATAAGATGCCTCGGTCTACTTCGGCGGGATGTACTTCATTCCAAGAGAAAACAATGGATCTGAAAACATTATTTTCAAATCTCAGCTTTGTAATGCGGTTCGAAGCATCCTCGCCGATAAACCCGAAATAACTTCTTCCATGCGCAAAATAGTTATTATACACATACACTTCGTCATTCGCATGGAGAACATCCGTGGTAGCGGCGTAAGTTTTATAGTTGAACATCACTTCGCCGCCGCCGATAAAGATGTTGTCATGTATGGAAGCGCTGCCGTCTCTTTGGTAATATTGCAAGCACCCCTCCTGATTCGCGCCAAACGGATCCTTCCAATCCATCGCCGTCATGACGACAACATTATGATGGATATTTACTCCATTACCCATATTGACTAGTTGTATCCCCTCGGCTCCCGTACGCAAAACTCTGTTATTGTAAACTTCGAGGTCAGTAAACTTATGCTGGGTCTCGACTCCCTGAGTATTGCCGACATACATGCCTTCCGCTTCCGTATCATGGATATATAAATCATGTACTTTGACCCCGTCCATGATAGCGGTCGGCGTATTATCCGTTTTAAGGACCAGACCCGCAAATCCGGTAGAAGAAATCTCCATGAATGACAGCTCGAACTTAGATGCCCCGCCTTCGACGGAAATTCCATTAACGGGGGCATGCTTAATATCGAAACCGTAATCGCCCGAAGAGTTCGCATAATTTCCGTTTGAATGACCGGGATAGTCCGAGTGTCCCGTCTGAAGGACAGGATCGTATTTCCCCGTAAACATCCAATTTGAACCGCCACGAAGTTTTACCGTATAATTGCCCGAACCACCAACCTGTACTTGTCCTCCATAATTCGTAATAACGAGAGGGTCGCCGGCGCTTCTTTGCGGCAGATTGCCAAGCTGCAATTGTTGGTAATGGCCCGCAGGGATATAAAGGCGGTCAATGGTCTGCCAGTCTACCTGAGGAAAAGACGCTTGAATATCCGCGTAATATATTAAACTCGCGCCTTGGACAGGCAGTATGAATTGCGTGTAGCTTGAAATGTTTACCACCAATGATCCTACGACTCCCGAGCCGTCCTGAGCCGTTGCCCTGACGGTTACAAGACCGTCGGATAATGCGGTTAATAGACCGCTTGCATGGATCGTAGCACTGCCTGTTCCATTTACGACAGACCATGTGACCGACTTATTAGTGGCGACATAAGGCGCAACCGCGGCAGACATTTGCAGCGTGTTTCCCGTTAAGACAAAGGATGCGCCGCCTGCGCCGGCTACCGTAATGCCTGTTACGGGTTTGTATGATCCATTCTGAACGCCGTTGCCGTTTTCATCGATCCATCCTATTATGGCATATTCCTTTGCTCTGCTGGTCATTGTAGCCGGTGCGCGCAAGATCATATATCTCGCGCTTGGCGTGACCGGGCTACCGATAACATCATTGTCCCGTATCCAAGGTTCGGTGGTTCCTGTTGAAGCGAGATTCTGGGCGCTGTTGAAGTTTATTCGGGTTTCGTTCAAGCCGCTGTCATTGACCGCGTCGGTATCGTCGTCCCACCAAATTTGTGCATACGGAGTCTGGTTTCCGCTCGTATATTGCTTATATCTAGTCCATGTTGAAGTTATGTTCACCTTGTTCCAATCGGCTCCAAAATCAATATATCCATAATTATTCGCATAATAAGGCGCATCATTCGCGCCGGCTCCCCCGGCAGGAGCTCCGGTCAGCTCGTCGAGAACCGGCGCGGGAGTTTCAAATGCATTTTGCATGGGAAACCATGCAGATCCCGCCTGCCCTGCCGAAATAGGATGAATGACCTTTAAATCCTCATTGCCTAGACCGCTTTGACCATTGATTGTAACGGTCAGGGAGCCTGTCACGGCCGAACCATCTTGAGCTGTTGCCATTGCGGTAACCGTTCCGTTTGAAACCGCCGTAAGAAGTCCGCCCGAGCTTATCGTCGCGCTTCCAGTCCCGTTGATAACAGACCATGCGACAGTGTCGTCAGAAGCGTTTGTTGGTGTTGCATTCGACGTCAGTTGCAATGTTCCGCCCTGTGTGTTTATCGTTGTAGCGCCGCCTGCCCCTGTAATTGCTATTCCTGTAACAGGTACATGAATCCATCCGACTATAGCGTATTCTTTGGCCTGTCTTGTCATAATGGCCGGAGCATGGGTAAGCAAATACCTTCCCAGAGGAACAATAGGGTTGCTGCCGGCATCGCTATCCTTAATCCAAGGCTCCGTGGTTCCTGTTGATGCAAGATTCTGGCCGCTGTTGAAGTTTATCCGGTTCTCGCCCAATCCGCTATCATTTACTGCGTCTATATCATCGTCCCACCATAGCTCGGCATATGGAGTCTGGTTGCCGCTGGTATATGCCCTGTATCGCGTCCATGTCGATGTTATTCTTGTATTAGCCCAATTAGGTCCGAAATCAATGTAACCATAGCCGTTAACATAATAGGGAGCATCGCTCGTGCTTGTCCCGCCTACAGGATGTCCGCTTCCATCCAAGCTTGGCTGACCTTCGAAAGCGTTCTGCATAGGAAACCATGAAGCACCTGCCTGTCCTGCTCCGTAAGGAGTAATGACTTGCAGGGTAACGTTTGCCGATGCCGTTAAGGCAAATCCCTGTGTCAAAGCTAATATGGCGATTATGAGACAGAGTAGCTTACAATTGAATCTTTTCATCCGTTTACCTCCTCAAATGGAATGTCCAGTAACCTGACCAACCTAATGTAAACGCATTCAATAATCGACGACGAATATCACCTCCTTATTAAACGTTGACCTGGAAGCCTTCTTGCCCTTGGAGGCTTCCAGGTTATTCTTAAAACAGTTTAACGAGTTGAATTTGCGCTATCGATGTTCAGGAAATTCTCTGTTTTCTCGGTAACCAATCGTTTATATTCAGAATGAAACGCGTTTTTTTATTCTTTGACGGCGCCGAGCACCATGCCGTTAATGAAATATTTTTGCATGAACGGATAGACGATCAGGATCGGGAGAGCGCCGATGAAGATTTGCGCGGCTTTGACGGTGCGCTGGGCGATATTGGCGAGCTCCTCCGGATTGCCGGTTACGCGGGTCAGATCCTGCTGGACGATGACCGTCTGCAGGAAAGTGGCGAGCGGATACTTGGAGGGATCCGTCATGTAGAGAAGTCCCGTGAACCACTCGTTCCAATGAAATACCATGCTGAACAGGGAAAGCGTGGCGATCGAGGGCATCGATACGGGCAGGTAGACGGAAACCATCGTTCGAAAGTGGCCGGCGCCGTCGATCAAGGCAGCTTCCTCCAGTTCTTTGGGAACGTTCCGAAAGAAATTGAGCATGAGCACGACCAGCCAAACGTTTACGGCTGACGGAAGCACCAGCGCCCAAATCGAGTTCATCAGCCCGAGCTTCTGCATGACGATATAGGAAGGGACGAGACCGCCGCTGAACAGCATCGTGAAGACGAAGAACCAGGCGTATGCCGACCTGCCCTTGAATCCATTTTCTTTGGACAACGGATAGGCGCACAGAAATACAAGCACCATGCACAGTGCCGTTCCGAGCGCCGTTCTGGCAACCGCCATCATAAACGAGTCCAGGAACAGCTGGTTGGTTATCGTTTTTGCGTAAGCGTCCAACGTGAAATTGATTGGCCACAAGCCCACCAGATTCGCTTCGGCAGGAGCTTTGCCGCTGAAGGATACGGCCAGAATGTGAAGCAGCGGAAGCAGGCACAGTATGGAAAGGACTGCAAGAAACAGATAATTTAAGGAGCTGAATAGTTGCCGGGTTGCCGAAGTATAGTTCAATGAAAATGCCTCCCTCTTTAGAAAATGCGATAGCCTGCGAATTTATAAGCCAACCTGTATCCGATTACGATCAGGGAGAATCCGATAAACGATTTAAGCAGGCCTACGGCCGTGCCGAAGCTCATTTTTCCGTCCAGAATGGCCACGCGGTAGACGAAGGTATCGATGACATCTCCTTTGTCGTACACGAGCGGATTATACAAGTTGAAAATTTGGTCGAAGCCGGTGTTCAGGATGGTGCCGAGCGATAGGGTGCCGACGACGATGCAGATGGGAATCAGCGAGGGAATCGTAATGTACAGCGTCTGCTTCCAGCGGCCCGCGCCGTCCATCAGGGCAGCCTCGTACAGCGTCGGGTTGATACTCGCCAACGCGGCCAGAAAAATGATGGCGCTGAATCCGAATTCCTTCCAGATGTCGCTGATTACGACCGTTACCCTGAACCAATTTCCTTCACCAAGAAAGAAAATCGGTTCGATGCCGAACACCGCGCCGAGCGTGCGGTTGACCAATCCGCCTTCGATCGACAGCAGATCGATCAGGATGCCTCCAAGGATGACCCAGGACAGAAAATGCGGCAGGTAAACCATCGTCTGCACGGTCCGTTTGAACGCGACTTTCCTGACTTCGTTCAGCAGCAAGGCGAACAGGAAGGGAGCGATCAAGCCGAAAAACCATCTCAGCATCGAAATGACGACGGTGTTCCAAATGACTTGTTTGCTGTCTGGCCTTTCGAATATGCTCCGAAAATGCTCCCAGCCGACCCATGGCGATTGAATGAACCCTGTCCACGGTTTGAAGTCTTGGAATGCCATGACAATGCCGCCCATTGGCAAGTATTGAAACAGGATGACGAAAATGACGCCGGGGAGCAGCATCAGGTGAAAAGGCCACGACCTTTTGAAGTGCAAGCGTTGTTTGGCGAAATTCGTGGCGGTCGGGGTAGGTGAAGACATGGTATTCCTCCTTATAGGCTGTGAATGAGGGACGTGTATGTTAATGATTGTATCAACCGCCAAGATCGGATTAACAGAATAATGTCTGAAGATGAATACCGTTTTCTTAACTTGCGGAAAATCAGAGAACCGGAGGAGGGGAAAGGTTGAAGCCGCTTGAATCGAACATTTTCACGAAAATCATGGTCATCGTCTTTCTGCTGCTTATCCCGATATTGCTTCTGTACGGATATTCGAATAAAGTGTCGGTTCGGGTGGTGCAGAATGAAATCAATACGTCTTACGAAAACCAAATGACCTTCTTTCTCAGTCAGGTCGACGCCCACGTCGAACAGCTTGCCGCGAATACGGTGATGCTAAGCCGGGATCCCACCGTCCGGGAGTACTCGTACCTGCATCTGCTCACGGACTGGTACGACTCCAACCGGGCGCACATCACGATCTTGGACAAGCTGTATTTGCAAAGCGTGTCCGACAGCTGGTTACCGCAGTACGTTCTATACAATCCGGATTCGCGAAGGTTCCTGACGACCGATTTGAACGGTTCGTTTGACGAAGCCAAGCTGCGGAACGTACGCGTTGGGTGGCAATATCGGGTGCGCAAAGCGGATGGGAACACCTTGAATGAAGAACGGCGCGAATTCGCCTTTTATGCGGTTTCTCCCGTGAATGCCTACTCGAATCCCGGCCAAGCCGATCTTATTATCGAGAGCGCATTCGCGGAGAGCCATTTGGCCAAGATGTTGGACCGCTACAAATCGGGCGGCAAAGGCGATCCGTTCTTCTATGATTCGCAGCACGGCACGATCGGGAGCCGATCCGCGAACGAAGCGGTTATCGGGAAGCTCACCCGTCAGCTCGCCGGCTACGACCCCGGAACGTTTCGCAGCGGAACGATGGATATAGACGGCCGGGAGTACCTGGTCAAAGCGATGCAATCCAAGTCGCTCGGCTGGTATCTGGTCGATTACGTGCCGATCGACACGATCACCGACCCCATTATCAGCAGCCGCAACCTGTTTTACGCTTCGACCGCGCTGCTTCTGGGAATGAGTCTGCTCGCGGCATTCTTGCTGTACCGCCATGTCCGCGTTCCGCTGCGCGAGCTGATGATCCATGTCCAGAAGATTAAGAGGGGAGACTTCTCGTCGCGTATCCTGTACAAGTCCAAAAACGAATTCGTGTTTCTGATTCAGAGGTTTAATGAGATGGCGGATCAAATCCAGCAGCTGATCGAAACGGTATTCGAAGAGAAAATCCGTTCCCGCGACGCGCGGCTCAAGCAGCTTCAATCCCAGATCAACCCCCATTTCCTGTACAACTGCCTGTTTTTCATCAAAAACATGGTGCGGATCGGCGATGAAGAAGCGGTGATTCGGATGACGATGAGTCTTGCGGAGTACTTCCGGTATTCCACCCGTCTGGAAATTCCGGACGCTCGATTAGAAGAAGAGGTCGCGCTGGTCAACAACTACTTGACGATCCAGCAGCTTCGGATGAAACGCATCCGATTCGAGATCGACATTCCGGCGAACATGTTCGGCTTAACCGTGCCCCGGCTATTGCTGCAGCCGGTTGTGGAGAACTCGGTGGTCCACGGGATCGAAATGCAAGAGGACGGAGGCTGGATCGGAATCCGCGGCGAGTCGGATGAGGATGAGTATCGGATCATCGTGGAGGACAACGGCAAAGGCTTGGACGAAGAGCAGCTGCGGAGCCTCCGGGACAAGATCAGCCTCCCGATGGACGAGACGACGGGGTTCGGGCTGTGGAACGTACATCAGCGGCTCGTTTTCCGATTCGGGGAAGGAGCGGGTTTGCGACTGTCCCCATCCGATAAGGGCGGGCTTAAAGTGGAATTGGTATGGAAAAGCGGGAATGGCTTCGAATAGGAGAGGAGACGGACGATGTATCAACTCATGCTGGTAGACGACGAAGAGGCAGTGATCGAGGGATTGTCTATTGCCATTCCGTGGGATCAATTGGGGATCGAAACGGTGTACAAGGCGAATTCGGGCAGGGAAGCGCTGAAGCTGCTGGAGAAACATTCGATCGATATCGTCATCACCGATATCCGCATGCCGGGCATCAGCGGCTTGGAGCTGATCGAGACGATTCGCGCCAAATGGAAGGGCACGAAGTGTATCCTGCTTTCCGGTTACGCGGAATTCGAATACGCCAAACAAGCGTTGGAGAACGAAACAGAGGATTATTTGCTGAAGCCCGTCGAGGACGAGGAGCTGATCCGGGTCGTTCGCCGCGTTCAGGATAAGCTGAAGCGGGAGTGGGAGGAGGCGAGCTCTCGCCAGCGAACGCTGCAGACGGTCCGGGAGCATCTTCCGCTGCTCCGGACGCAGCTTCTGAAGGAGCTGCTGACGCGCAGTCATTGGGAGGAGCGCAATCTAGCGGACCGACTGGAGCTGCTTGCGCTTCCCTTCGCGCCTGGAGACCGATGCGCGCTCGTGCTCGTCCGTCTGGAGGAACACTTCTACGATTATAACAATCGGAGCTTGTCCTTGTTTCAATATGCGATCGGGAATATCGCCGAAGAGCTGTTCGCGGGCCACTTTGGCTTGTGGCACTGCATGGACGATCACGATTACCTCGTGCTGCTCGTGCAAGCCCCGGCGGAAGCGGAGAGCGAAGCCGAAGCGCAGTCGATTCTGGAACGGCTGGCGGCCCAGCTTCAAAAAAACGTCAAGCTTTATTTAAAGGGCAGCGTTTCCGTAATGGTCGGTCAATGGACGAACGGTTTTCCGCGAGGCTTGCGGCTCGCATACGACGAAGCGGTCGGGTCGCTGTTCCGGCGTGCGGGGAACGAGAGCGAGATGTTCGTAACCGGCAGCGTACCTAGGCAGCCCATCAAAGTGATGGCTCTGCAAGCCTTGCATGAACCGCCTCTATTGATCCACCTTCTCGAAGCGGGAAGATGGGACGAAGCCAAGGGCAAAATGACCGCCATATTCAACGAGCTGGCGGAGGGCTTCGGGGAGTCGGCCGAGCATATCCGGGAAACTTACTTTACGATTGCCGCCTCCTTCTCGTACATTGCCCACAAAAATCAACGGCTGCTGGCGGACATCGCGGGTTCGGCGGAAGACGATATCCGCGAAGGATATGCGCTGCGGACGGTCCGTCAGCTTAACGACTGGGCGTTCCGGACGATGGAAAAGTTGCGGGAAGACAGTATTCGGGAAGTGAAGGACGCCCGGGCGGATACGGTCCGCTTGATTCAGCAATATGTCGAAAGCCACCTCGACGGGGATGTTTCCCTGCAAGCGGTTGCCGATCACGTACACTTTCATCCCGTCTATTTGTCCAAAGTGTACAAGATGGAAACGGGAGAAGCGTTCACGGAATACCTGTATCGGCTGCGGATGAATAAAGCGGCATTCTGGCTGAAGTCGGGCACCTACAAGGTGTACGAAATCTCCGCGATGCTCGGCTATCAGAACACGCCGTATTTTATCAAGAAATTCAAAAAATACTTCGGCAAGACGCCGCAAGAATATAGAGAAAGCCAATAGAAAAGCTGAAAAGGAAATACTAAAAGTTAAAATACCGTTATCCATGTTGAGGATATCTTCTATTTTTCCCGAATGTCATCGCTTACATTAAGAGTTGTACCGACCAACATCATAAAGGGGGAAATAACCGCATGAAAGTGACATTTCGCAAACCGATCATTCTGCTGTTGATTGCGCTTCTCGTGGCAACGGTTGCCAGCGCATGCAGCAGCAAATCCTCGAACGACGAGGGCACGGGTTCGTCCTCCGCGGCAACGGCGAGTCCGCAAGCCAGCCAAAACGGAGGGGCTGCAGAACCGGAAGGATTGCCGATGGAAGGCGAGAAGTATTCGCCCGCGGTGACGATGACCACGGTAAGAGGAGTAGGTCCGAGCGTGACCTTCGCGGAAGGCGAGACGATCGAGGACAACGTCCATACCCGCTGGGTCGAAGAAAATCTAGGCATCAAAATCGATTATTTGTGGACGACGTCGACCGCCAACGACGCATTCAAGACGAAGCTTCGGCTTTCCTTGTCGGCTAACGAATCGCTGCCCGACGTCATCACCGTGCCGACGGACGTGGCGCATGAATTGATCGATTCGGGCAAATTCCAGCCGGTTGGAGAGCTGTTCGACAAGTATGCCGGAGAAGTATGGAAAAACGCCATGAACGAAGTGCCCACGGAGTGGTATCCGTATATCCGCGAAGGCAAGAAATACGGGATTCCGAACCTGGATTACAAGATGAGCAACAACAACGTCATGTGGATCCGCGAGGATTGGCTGACCAAATTGAATTTGCAGCCGCCTTCGACCATCGAGGAATTGGAGAAGGTAATGGACGCCTTCCGCAACAACGATCCGGACGGCAACGGCGCCAAAGATACGGTGCCGCTGGTGCTCGCGCTCAAGACGATCGCCCATTCCTGGGTCAATACCGGCTGGATATTCGGCGCGTACGGCGCTTTGCCGGAGGCTTGGATGAAGGACGATTCAGGCAAGCTGGTGTACGGCTCCACGATGCCGGGAACCAAGCAAGGGCTGGGTAAAATCCAGGAATGGATGAATGCCGGCTACATTCACAAAGAAGCGGGTCTGCACGACGAAACCAAAGCCTATCAATTGTTCACGGCCGGCACGTCGGGGATCATGGTCGCGCCGACTTGGGCTAACGCTTGGCCGCTTAATGAAACGGCAACGAACGTGCCGGGCGCCAAAATAACCGCGTATCCTCTGCCGGTCGGTCCAGGCGGCAAAGCCGGACAGCTCAGCGGGCCTACCCACTATATGGTCACCCTGATCAGCAAGGAAATGAAAAATCCTGAAATCTATTTCCGGTACATGAACTACTTCTACGACAACTTCGCCAATCCGCCGGAGGGCAGCCCGTTCGTCGACGGCCTGGCCGAGGGCTACGATTACGTCATCAAAGACGGAGTGCCTACGAGCGATCGGGCCGTTGTGGAGGAAGTGACGGGACGCAAATTCATCGGGGTCCAAAACTATTTCATTTCCGAGCCGGCGCCTCGCATTCCGTCTCTTCAGGTCGCCGCGATCTCCAAGCTGCATTCCGGCGCGCAGCCGGAAACGCCGTTCGAGCGGAAAATGGCGAGCATCTATACGCCGGAGGGCGGCGAAGTGGTTCAGATCGTGCTCGATCAAGCCGAGTTCGCCTATAACAACGAATTCGTCGGCAATCCGACGCCTACCATGAACGAGAAGCGGGAATTGCTCACGAAACTGGAGAAAGACATTTTCAGCCGAATCCACTACGGACGCGAACCGCTCGATGCATTCGACAAGTTCGTGGAGGAGTGGAAGAAACAAGGCGGAGAACAGATCACGCAGGAAGTCAACGACTGGTATCAATCGGTGCAAGGAAAATAAAAGGCATGGCGGGTGTGCGGAGGGGATCCGCGCATCCGCTTTTTACCGAAAGTCGGAGGGCCGGAAAATCGGATAACCGAATAACACCGAGGAGGAGAACGCCATGTATTTCGGAGCTTGCTATTATCCCGAGCATTGGCCGGAGGAACGCTGGGAGACGGACGTGAAGCTGATGCGGGAAGCGGGGTTCAATCTAGTCCGCATCGGGGAATTCGCTTGGACGAGGATGGAGAGAACGGAGGGGAACTTCACCTTCGAATGGTTGGACCGCATAATCGGCATGCTGGGCGAAGCCGGGATTCGGGTCGTATTGGGAACGCCGACGGCCAGTCCCCCGAAATGGATCATGGACAGGCATCCCGAGATGTACAAACGGGATGCGTACGGCCATGTCCGGGGATTCGGAACGCGCATGCATTACTGTTTCAACAACGCGGATTATCCGCGGTACGTCCGCAGCCTGGTCGGGGCCATGTCGGAACGTTACCGGAACAATCCTCATGTGATCGGATGGCAAATCGATAATGAGTTCGGCTGCGTCGAGACGACGTGGTGTTATTGCGATACGTGCAAGTCGGCTTTCCAAGGCTGGCTGAAGGACAAATACGGCACGGTGGACGCGGTGAACGAAGCATGGGGCACGGTTGTCTGGAATAACGAGTACAACTCCTTCGAAGAGATCGAGACGCCGAAGCTGACCGTCTATCCGCTGCACAATCCGGGCTACCAGCTCGATTTCCGCCGATTTTCCTCCGATGCCGTGCGCAATTTCATGAATATCCAGGTCGATCTGATCCGCGGCAACGCGCCGCATCAGAAGATTACGCATAACATGATGGGCATCTTTAACGAGATCGACTATTACGAGCTGGCAAGCACGCTGGATGTGTCCGCTCTTGACGTGTACCCGAATTTTCCCGAAGGCGAGCCGGTCAACCCTTACACGCCGGCGCTTCACCACGATGCCACTCGCGGCTTCAAAGGGAGCAATTATTGGGTTCTGGAATTCCAATCCGGGACTCCGGGCGCCCATATACTCAAGACGCCGGTCCGACCGGGAGATTTGCGGAGATGGTCCTACCAGGCGGTCGCGCACGGCGCGGATGCCCTGCTCTATTTTCGCTGGCGCACGGCGGTGTTCGGCGGCGAGGAGTATTGGCACGGCATTCTGCAGCACAGCGGCGTTCCCGGCCGCAAATATGCGGAGGCCAAGCGGGTCGGCGAAGAGCTGGCGCGGCTCGCCCCTTATTTGAAAGGAAGCGAGATACGCCATGACGCGGCAATCGTGCGCGATTTCCAGAACGAATGGGCGTTCGAGATCCAGCCGCACAATCCAGGCTACAAGTACATGCGTCAGGTGAAAAATTATCACCGGTATTTCTTCGAGAAGCATAACGGCGTTGACATCATCTCGCCGGAAGCCGATTTCGGCGCGTACCGGCTGCTGATTCTGCCGCACTTGGCGATTGCGGACGAGCGGTTAACCGATAAAATTTACCGTTATGTGGAGAATGGCGGCACCGTATGGCTTGACTTCCGTTCCGGCACGAAGCTGCCCGACAACCGGATGCGCTCCGAAGTGACGCCTGGTCCGTTCAGAGAGCTGCTGGGCATTGAAATCGACGACTACGGCATCATCCCGGACGGCGAAGAACAGCGGGTTCGGTTTGCGGAAGATGCCGCGGAGAATGCGGAGTATGCATCCCGGGTTTGGTTCGACGTGATCGAGAACCGCGGGGCGGAAGTCGTGGCGACCTTCGCGTCCGACTATTTTGCGGGGTCGCCCGCCGTAACCTGCAAGTCGTATGGCAAAGGAAAAGCCTACTATGCGGGAACGGAGCTTGACCGCCCGGCGCTGCACCGCCTGCTCGACCGGCTTTGCCAAGAGAGCGGGGCCGTTCCCGATTGGACTTTGGCGCTTCCCGAAGTGGAAGTGGCCATCCGGAGACAAGGCGGGAGTAAACGTTATTTCGTGATCAACCACTCGGCATCTTCCGTTACGATCGAACCGCCGTCCGGCTGCATGGATCTTCTGGAAGGCCGGCCTTCGCCGGAACGGTTCTCGCTTGAGCCGGGCGGCGTCAGGGTGCTGGGCAAGGATTGACCGGAAGTGGAGGGAATCGGATTATGGAACGCTTAAATGGCGACGGCAGGGCGGTAGCATGCATCACGGTGGGCAAGGAAGGTTCGGCGATCTGCGGGTTCGCCGGGGTGGATATCCAGTCTGCGCTCGATGAAGCAAGCCGGCTCGGGGGAGGTTTGGTGCTGCTGACGGAGGGCACATTCGAGATTTCCGCTCCCCTTATCGTCGGGAATCATGTTCATTTGCGCGGAGCCGGCGAGGCGACCGTGCTCCGCATGACGGAGGGGACCTGCACCGAGCTGCTGGAAGATGCCGATTACGGAGAGACGTGCGTCACCGTGAAGGATGCGGCCGGCTTTGCAGAGGGTATGGGCTTCCAGCTGCACGACCGAATCAACCGATTCGGATGGGATGAATTCGTCGGCAGGATTACGGCTGTCGACGGCAACCGGATTTCGTTCGATCCGTACCTTCATCGGGACTACTCGGCCGACGAGAACGGGATGGTCACGAACGCGGGCTCGGTCATTCGCTGCGTATCCGTTACCGGAGCCCGCGTATCCGATCTTGCCATCGATGGCCGGCTTCAGCCCGACTCCAATGTCGTCGGGGGCTGCAGGGGAGGCGGAGTTTATATGTATCAAGCGGAAGATTGCTCCGTGGAACGCGTAAAGGTAACCGGCTATGCAGGGGACGGGATCAGCTGGCAAATGACGCGGCGAGTCCGGGTCGCCGATTGCACGGTCGAACGCTGCCTGGGCGCGGGTCTGCATCCGGGGGCCGGAACCTACGATACGGTCGTCGAACGCTGCAGCTTGATCGATAACCGGGGCGACGGCATTTACGTCTGCTGGAGAGTGCAGCGGGGCCGATTCATCGACAATGAATGCTTTGGGAATGAAGGACACGGCATCTCCATCGGCCATCGCGATACGCACAATGATTTTTCGGGCAACCGGATTGGACGCAACGTGCAAGGGGGCGTACTCTTCCGCATGGAGAAAGAGAGCAACGGTCCGCACCATAATCGGCTCGTCGCGAATGTCATTGAAGACAACGGCGGTTCGCAAGGCGGGTATGGCATCCAAATCCATGGAAAGCCGCGGGGCTTGACGATTGCCGGCAATACGATTCGCTGCACGGGAAGCGGCAAACAACTGGTCGGCGTTTGGTTCGCCGACGGCTGCGATGACTCGGAAATCAAGGATAACCTCATCGAAGGCCACTCCGTCGAGGATATTGGTCACGGCGGGTGCTGAACGGCGCATGAGTGGGCCGATCGATTGGAACGAATGACTGGATCGAATGACTGGAACGACCGACTGGAACGAATGACAGGGAAGGGGCTTTACCGATGACGTGGAGAAGAGGGAAGCTCGGGCAGATATTGTACGGCGCGGATTATTATCCCGAACAATGGCCCGAAGAGGTATGGCTCGAAGATATGAAGCTAATGAAAGAAGCGGGAGTTAACATCGTGCGGCTCGGCATTTTCGGTTGGGCGTCGATTCAGCCCGAAGAACACCGGTTCGAGTTCGGATGGCTGGATCGGATCATGGATCTGCTCGCGGAGAACGGAATCGCCGTACATCTGGCGACGGCGACGGCATCGCCTCCGGCTTGGCTGACCCGCCGGTATCCCGAGACCATGAACGTGGATGCCAACGGCCATCCGTACCGTCACGGTTCGAGGCAGCATTACAGTCCGGCTAGCAAGGTGTTCAGACAGTACTGCGCCGAGCTTGTACGCAGGATCGCCGAGCGGTACAAGAACCACCCGGCGCTGTTCATGTGGCATATCAATAACGAACACGGCGGCCATTTGCAGAAAGACTACACGCCGGACGCGATCGCGGGTTTTCGGGAGTGGCTGCAGCGGCGTTACGGTACGCTGGAGGAATTAAACGATCGGTGGGGAACGGCGTTCTGGAGCCAGAGCTACTCCGATTGGGAGGAGATCGGGCCGCCCAGCACGACGCCGATCGCCTTCTGCAATCCAGGCCAGGAGCTGGACTTCGCGCGCTACATGAACGATTGCCTGCTGGAGCTGTATTTGAACGAATATCGGATACTCCGGGAAGCGACGCCGAACGTGCCGATTTTCGCCAGCTTCATGATGGAGTTCAAATGGTTGAACTACTACGAGTGGGCCAAGCATATGGACGTCGTGGGCCTGGATACGTATCCCGATCCGAGACTGGGCATTCCGATCAGCCAGGCGATGGATTTCGACATGCTGCGCAGCATGAAGGACGGTCAGCCGTTCCTGCTGATGGAACAGGTGACGACGCAAGTGAACTGGAGGAGGAACAACGCCCAGAAAAAACCGGGGCAGATGCGTCTGTGGAGCTATCAGTCCATCGCCCGGGGCGGCGATGGAATGCTGTTCTTTCAATGGAGGCAGTCGAAAGCCGGCGCCGAAAAATTCCATGGCGCTCTGGTTCCCCATTCCGGAGATGTCGACAGCCGCGTTTTCCGCGAGGTGCGGCAGCTGGGGGAAGAGCTTAAACGTCTGGAAGCGGTCGTCGGCTCCCGGATTCGGGCAAAAGCGGCAATTCTGTTCGACTATGAGAACTGGTGGGCGATAGAGATGGCGGGCAAACCGAGCGCCGACATCCGATACCGCGAGCAGGTCATGAAATATTATACGGCGCTGCACGAATTGAACGTTGCCGTAGACATCGTGCAGCCGCGGTCGGAGCTGAGCGGATACGATCTGGTGCTTGCGCCGGCTCTCTATATGATCGATTCCGAATCGGCGGAACGATTGGAGCGGTTCGTCGAGGGCGGCGGAACGCTGCTGACGACCTTCTGGAGCGGCATCGTCGACCGGAACGACCGCGTCCATCTCGGGGGATATCCCGCTCCTCTTCGCAAGCTGCTTGGCATTTACGTGGAAGAGTTCGATCCGTTCGCGCCGGAGCAAACCTCGAGTCTCCGAATGGCGGGCCCCGATTGTTCCGGAGACTATTCGTGCAGCTTGTGGGCCGATATCATCCGGTTGGAAGGAGCAACGGCGCTCGGCGTGTTCACCGAGGATTATTACGACGGATATCCTGCGGTCACGGAGAACGCTTACGGTAAAGGCAGCGCGCTCTATGTCGGAATGTTTCCGGAACAGAAGCTCGCGAACAAGCTGGTGCGCCTTCTTGCCGAGAGGTTGAATTTGCTCCCGGACATCCCGCTGCCTTCCGGCGTGGAGACCTCGGTCCGCGAGCATGGCGGCCAATCTTTCCGATTTTTGCTCAATCATCTGGAACGCTCGGTCGTGATTGATTTGAAGGGCAGAACTTGCGCCGACCTCGTCACCGGACGTACGTTTGCGGAACGGATCGAGCTGGAACCGTATGGCGTTGCCGTTTTGGAGTGGAAATAGATCATATCGAAGGAGCCGGAATACATGAACTCATTTAACGGATTGGATATGGGATTGGGCAATTTGACGCTCTTGTCGAACGCTTTGACGAGATCGATCAGCCCCGAGAACTTTACGGGAGCCAAAGGCCAAGGAGCCATGGCGACGGAAGGGACCGGAGCCGACGGCGCGCGCGATCTCGGCGTTGGTTGGAAGGTTTCCCCTTCCGTGGAAATCGAGCCGGGCGTGGAATTCACGATGGGAGAAATCCAAGGTCCCGGCGCCATCCAGCATATTTGGCTTACCAGTCATCCCTCCGGATGGAGAAACCTGATTTTCCGGCTTTACTGGGATGGCGAGGAGCAGCCCTCGGTCGAAGTGCCGGTGTGCGACTTCTTCTGCAACGGCTGGCAGGAGAGGGCGAACGTGAATTCCGTTCCGATCGCCGTTAATCCGGCCGGCGGCTTCAACAGCTATTGGTTAATGCCTTTCCGCAAGAGCGCCAGGATCACGATGGAAAACAAGAACGATCATAACGCGGTTTTGTATTACCAAATCGATTACACGCTGACGGAGGTGCCGGAGCACGCGGCATACTTCCATGCGCAGTGGCGCCGAAGCCATCCGGTGGCCTACAAGGACGTACACACGATTATTGACGGCATCCAGGGCAAAGGCCATTACGTGGGCACCTACTTGGCTTGGCAGGTCAACAACTGCGGATGGTGGGGAGAAGGAGAAATCAAGTTTTACATGGACGGCGACAAAGAATTTCCGACGATCTGCGGAACGGGGACGGAGGATTATTTCGGCGGCGCCTGGAACTGGGAGCAGCCGGCTGGGCAATACGGAACGTATTCGACGGCATTTCTGGGCATGCATCAAGCGATCAAGCCGGACGGCTTGTACCGGAGTCAACAGCGATTCGGGATGTATCGCTGGCATGTTTTGGATCCGGTCCGCTTCGAAAAGGACCTGAAAGTGACGGTCCAAGATCTCGGCTGGCGCGCCGACCGCCGGTATCTGCCGCAGCAAAGCGACATTGCGTCGACGGCGTTCTGGTATCAAGCAGAGCCGCATGCCCCGTTCCCTAGCCTTCCGGACAATGATGCGCGAGAAGTCAAGTAATAAAAACCTCTGTTCCGGATGAAGCGGGACAGAGGTTTTTCCTTGCTATAAGCGGTGCTACAGAAGCTTCTTCAGCTCGTCTTTGGCGTCGATGGCGGCGTTGCCCGGAACGTCGTCCTCCACGATTCCGCGCGTCGAGCTGCGGAATTCGCGGAGCGTGTCGCCGAACGCGCGTCCCAGCATGGGAAGCTTGGAGGGGCCGAACACGATGAGCGCGATGAGCAGAATGATGATGAGCCCGGATACGCCGATGTTGTTGAACATGGGGTAGCTCCTTTCTTTTATTAGGTCATGGCGGCCTAGCCATCAAGTCGGGTCGGGTCTGAGCATCGGAATGGAGTCGGCCAACCGTTTCTTCGCGTACCTTCTCGACAGCAGCGCGCTGATCTCGAACAGCAGGATAAGCGGCACGGTCACGGACAGATGGGACACGAAGTCCGGCGGCGAGATGCAGGAGCCGACGACGGCGAGGCCCACGTAGGCGTATTTGCGCGTGACGGCGAGCCGCTCCGGCGTCAGCACGCCGAGTCTCGTCAGGAACAGCATGACGATCGGCATCTCGAACGCGACGCCAAGGGGGGTGACGACGCTGAACATGAACACGAAATATTTGTCGATGCCATACGTCTCCACGGCGCCGACGGTGTGGTTCATCTGCATCATGAACCGCAGCATCATCGGGAACACGAGGAAGTAGCTGAACGACACTCCCGCAACGAACAAAACGAACGAAGCGGGGACGTAGGCAAGCGTGCCCTTTGCCTCCCGGTCCGTGAGTCCCGGCCGCACGAACGCCCAAGTCTGATAGAGCAGGAGCGGCAGGGTGAACAGAATGGCGAATAGAAACGCGCACCGGAGGTAGATGAAGAGTCCGTCCGTGAACGAGAACACGTTCCATTCGACGGCTGACGAGACGTTGCTGGATTTGATGTAACGCAGGATGCGGGGGGACAAGTATAATCCCGCGCACATCGCGGCGAGAAACCAGCCGACGACGAGGATCAGCCGCTTTCTAAGCTCGGAGAGATGGTTCACCAAATCCTCCTGCATCTCCAAGGAATCACCTCATTTACCATGTCATTCCTTATAGATTGCGTCATTGACGATCGCCTTATGCGTACCGAAGCACGTATATTCGGTGCCGCGTACGGGAAAAGTAACCATATTCTTTCGAAAAATGAGGTGTATGCGAGTGAGGAATCGGAATAAATGGGCGCTCGGGCTTGCGGGATTGGCCCTTGTCGTCAGCTTGGCCGCCTGCGGAGGCAATGCCGATAATGGAGCCAACGATCCGGATCAGGGCAATAACGGCGGAACGAACAACGCGGGAACGAACAACGGCGGAACAAACAACGCGGGCAGCGGGGGCACGGTCGACGCCGCCGCGGCGGAAGCGCTCTACAAGAACGCCTGCATCGGCTGTCACGCGGCTGATCTTGCCGGCGGCGTAGGTCCGAACCTGCAGAAGGTTGGCGGCGAGATGACGGCCGAGCAGATTCACGACAAAATCGCCAACGGAGGCGGCGGGATGCCTGCCTTTAAAGACCAGCTGACGGACGCGGAGATCGAATCGCTTACGAGCTGGCTGTCGGCCAAGAAGTAGCCTTGCAGCCATGCAAAAGAAAGCCGTTTCGCCATGACCCCTTGATCATGCGGCGAAACGGCTTTTTTGCGGCATCGGGAAGCGATTAGTCCTCCTTATTCCGTCAGAGCTTGCGACTCCAATACATGAAGCAGACGAGCCAGCATAGCTGCGGCTTGGGCGCGCGAAGCGAGCCGCTCCGGCTCCAGCATGCCGGCAGGCGTGCCTTGCGCAATGCCGGCCGCGACCATGGCGGCAAGCGGCGAGCGCGCCCATTCGCTGATGGCGTCGGCATCGGCAAAGCCGTCCAGCATAGCCGCTTCATCGGCATGCAGCAGGGCGGCGAGATCGCCGCTGCCGCTTGAGGAACCTTCCGCCGCCATATCGCGACCGATAGCCGTCTCCGCCCCGGCGTAACCGGTCCGCTTCATCGCTCTATCCAGCATCGTCGCCATTTGCTCGCGCGTAACAGGCTCCTCCGGGCGGAAAGTACCGTCGCCGTAACCGCTTGCGAGGCCGAACCGCTCGGCGGCCGCAACGGCATCCGCATACCACGCGTCGGGATCGACATCCGCGAACGTTGATGCTCCGCCCGCGAGTCCGAGCGCGCGGACAAGCATCGCCGCGAATTGCGCGCGGGTTACGTCTTCGTCGGGGGAGAATCTCCCCGGGCTTACGCCATCGATATACAACCGTCCGGCGAGCCCTTCGACTTCGGCGCGAGCCCAGTGCCCGACCAAGTCGTCAAAGGAGCGCCGCGCCTCCACGGCGACGTACAGGCTGTTGCCGGTCCGATGCAGCAGCGCGAAGGAGGCGTCCCCATCCCGAACAAGAGTCGCGGGTACTCCGGCAAACGTACCAGCGCACGGATCATAGACCGCTCCCGCCAACGGCATATCCCTTACAGCCTCTTCGCCGGTCAAGGGGATAAGCCGCGCGGCGTATCCGTTCAACTCCGTAACGACCATTTGGCCGGCAGGTCCGTCAACCGAGATTGCAAAGTCGACGGCTTGCGACATAAGAGACAGTCCGTTCTGTTCCGCGTCGCGCCGCAGCCTCGCGTCCAGGTCGTCCGATAGACCGCTTAAGGACAACGAGATACGGGTACCTTGCGGCAGACTCTCCAGCTTCTTCAGATCCGATGCAGACCATAAAGCTTCCGTCGAAATCCGGTACCTGCCGAGCGAGGCGCGAAGCTCGAACGTGATGCCTCCGCCGTCCGCCTCGCGCTTCAACAGCGACAGCAAGCCCGCAACGGGAAGACTCGCCCCCGCGCGATCCGCCGATGAGTCGCCTTCAAGCTGAATCGTCACGATCTTCCCGGACGTACCGCCAAGATAACGTCCCGCTTGCTCCAGTTGAGCGTCCGAAAGCTCCGCGACAAACGCGTTTGTTCCGTCCTTAGACGCGTTAAGGGAGCCTCGAGCCTTGATGAACGCGCCGTTATCGGCGGGAGTAACGATCACGCTTAATGGCGGAACGATGCCGCCGCCGCCGATGCCGCCGCCCGTTTCTTCCTCGACCTTCTCCCCGTACACCCGCACATTGTCCAAGTAGTAAGCGTTGGCGGAATTATTGTTGGCGGTAAAGCTTTGTACGCCCGCGATATCCGTGACGGCATTAAACAATCCGATCTGCTCCAGCGCCACTTCCCCGTCCACGTAGATATCGGCTTTGCCCGTGACCAAATTGGCGACGACATCGACCGTGTACCACACGCCGGCTTCGTAGTTCATGAGGAACGGCACGTAGCCGCCGTTTGTCCGGTAAGCCAAGTGGCCGCCGTTCGTTTCGATCGCCACGGCCGCGTAGCCGTTGCTCGTCGAGCCCGCGCCGGCTCCGGACACCATGCGGAACACCTTGACGGAGTTCGCCTTGCTCTCGTGCATAAAAGCGAAGGACGCCCCGGCAATGGCCGATTGGGCTTCGAAGAAACGATCGCCTTGCACGACGCCGGTCCGGTCGTCGAAGAACCGGATGCTTTTGTCCGCCGAATTGGGCATTTCTTCGACCGTAAGCGTGCCGCTCTCCTCGATGACGGCGTAATGCATCGGCGAGGCGCCCGTCTCTTGCCCGTCGAACGTATCCTCCAGCAGCAGCCGAAGCTCGGACAGCTCCGTCAATTCCGTCAGACTGGCCCGAGCCGCGGCGGATAGCGCGCTCTCTCCGGCTGCGTTAACGGACGTAACGGCATATTCGTATGAAATCCCTTGTACGGCAGTCCTATCTTCATAGGAGAGTCCGAACGCCTGCGAAGCCAAGACGGCGAAGCTGTCGCTTCCGGCCACTCGGCGATGCAAACGATAAAAGTCCGCGCCTGCCGAGGACTGCCAAGAAACCGCGATCTTCGTGCTGCCTCCCGAGGCGGAGACGTTCTCGGGAACGGAAGGAACGGTCGGCGGCTGCGCCATTGCGTCCGCATGGGACGACCGGCCGCTTTCGCCATGGAGGTTAACCGCGCTGACGAGATAATAGTAGGAAACACCGTTGATCGCCGCAAGATCGGTGTAGGTCGCCGCGGTAACCGAAGCGATGGCCTCGAACGGCCCGTCGGGAGACTCTCCGCGATAAACCTTGTAGCTTTCGGCCGCGCCGACTTCGCCCCAGCGCAGCTTGACCTCGCCGTCGCCAGCCGTCGCGAGAAGACCTCCCGGCGCTGTCGGAGGGGCATCCGGAGCATCCGTCCGGGTACCGTCGTATTGACCCGTGCGCATCCAGTTGACCGCGGACCAATAAAGCTCTCCCGCGCCGGAGCCGGAGCCGTTCTCGCCGCGGAGCCGAGCGGTCAGTCCGAGCGTTTCGTCCGGCTCGTATAGATAAGGAAGCCCGCCGGATTCCGTGTTCCATGCAAACGGAATTGATGCGGCAGGCAGCGGTGCCAGCGGACTGCCCGGCGTATCGCTATCGCCGATGAACGAATTCCCGTCTAGCGAATAATGCACGTCGATTGCTTTGATCGCACCGGTGAACCGGGGATCTAAGTCCTCCTTCTGGTTGTTGCGAAGGGGGTACAGCACATCCGTCATGACGCTGTTTTCCAGCAGGACGGCGCCGCCCTCCGTGGAGATCGCGCCATTGCTCGTCACTCCGAAATGAAAGCCGGCTTCCGCGATCGCGGCGGCAATCTCCGGCGTGAGCCGCTTGCTTGCGGCATGCGAGCCCGCGTTGTCGACCGCGATGTTGTAAGCATGAGCGTTGCCCGCCCGAAGTCGCGGAATGCGGTCCATCATATCCGTATACAGATTGTGATGAAGCGTCAGCTCCAGCTCCGCGTTGTCGGCGGCAAGCTCGGACGCGCCGATCAAATGGCCTTTCTTCTGGCCGGCGGCGATCGCCACGATATCGGCCTTGGTCAGCCCGGCTTCCAGGAGGGCTGCATACATGGGATATTTGGCCGGCAGCCGGTCGAGCGCTTCGATCTGCTCGCTAACCCAGCTTCCCGGCTCTCCGTCGTCGCCTTCGAATCCGCTCCAAGAGATGGTGATGCCGTTGCTGCCTCCCTTGGCGTCGACGACGCCGTCGTACGATTTGCCGAAGGTGGAGTGGTCGATCCATACCTTGCTCGTTCCGTTCTCCAGCGATATATAATCCCAATCGTTGCGGTCGTAATCGCCGCGGGTCGCTTCGTCCCACTCCCACAGCTCGTCGAACCTCAGGTTGCGGATGACGATATTGGAGCTGGCCCGGAAGACGAGGGACGCATGGCGGAGCGCCGAGCCGTTGCGGGAGAACAGGGTGAGGCCGTTCGCGTTGTCTACGGTGATCTTGCTGACGCCCGTCTTCAATAATACGGGGTGCAGGAGCGGATCGTTATGTTTGGCAAAAGGGGCCGCTCGGGCGCTCTCCGGAATTTCGAGCCAGCCGAGATCCAGATCGTTAACGATCTCGATTACTTTGGCTCCGGAGCCTGGCTTCAGCGCCTCGCGGAATTCATCCGCATTCGTTACCCGACGATACGCGGGATCGTTCTCCGGGATGACGCCGCCGCCGGTCGCGTAAGCGGCGAAGCCGGACAGCCCGTACTCGCCCGGCACGGTCAAGCCGGTCGGCACGGCCGTCGTCTGCCCGGAATCGGCGCTCATGCCGTTCGCGTTGCCCGCCGTGATGACGAAGTGGTACGGGACGCCGTTGGTCAATCCTTCGATCGTCGCCGAAGTGGAGAGGACTTCGGCAAGCAAGACGGGATAAGGACCGCCGTCCGCCGTGCCGCCCTTTACTTGATAGTAGGTTGCGTTCGTCACGGTGTTCCACGAGAGGTCTACCGCCCCGTCCTTGGCGACGGCGACTAATCCGTCTGGCGCGCCGGGAGGCTCGGTGCTATCGGTAACGGCATCCGAGTCGAATACCTCATGGCCGTCGACGATGAGCGAGATTTGGTCGAATACGGCGGAGCCGGCCGAGACGGCCAGACCGACATTCAGCGTCGACAGATTCAGATGCGAGTAATGATTTTGGCCGTTGTTGTTGTAATTGGTGCGGGTCAGATACGTAAGGCCGTCGTCCGTGGAGTAGGTGAAGGAGAGATTGTTGCCCGTTCTTTGCATGCGGACGTGGACGGGACCGTCCAGCGTCGCCCCGAGGCTGGCGTTGCCGCCGCCCGTGCCGTCAAGCCGCCTGTAGTCGCGGACCTGATAGCTGCCGCCGTTGTAATTCAGTCCAAGCGCGACCATCTTGGACGAGGCGTCCGAGCCGTCCTTGACCATAAGCGCCGCCCAGCCGTTGGACGGATTGGGAGCGAAGCTGCTGATTCGCGCGGTGAAGGTGTAGTCCTTGTCCCCGGTTACGGGCAGAAACGCGTAGACGGCGTTGTCCCCGGACGAATCGATCTTGCCGGCTTCGGCCGACAGCGACAGCTTGTTGCTTGCAAAAGAGGCAGCTGCCGCGCCGGGGTTCGCCGTTTCGCTCGCGTACATCTTGACCGCGCTCCATGACTCCGGCAGCCCCGCGGCGGCCACCGGATCGGCGGCGGCCATCGCGATCCCGGCCGGAAGGGGCGCGACGATGGCGAGCTGTGCCAGCATGGCGGCCGCGAGAACGGCCACGAGCCATTGTTTGGGACGATTCATGATCCTCATTGTTCCTGAAGCACCTCCGTTGAGAATGTAGTATGTAAACGCTTACTATTACTTCGCCAGTATAGGAGACGGCGCGAGGTACCACAATAATCATCGCGCCAGCAAACGCGCCAAAGCCGCCTCGAAGGCGGAGTAATCATTAGTTCGGGTCATAATCACTAGCTTAGCCGGAGGGCGGCCGGACCGCGCCGGAACGGGGCTTTCAATCATAAGAAAAGCTCACGCATGAATTCAATATTTCTTATAGACAGAATTCGTCAATTTCATTGACCGAAACTGGCGACTATGATAATTTTAGAACAGGTTAAATTCATACTTGGAAACTTGGAATTGAAGTGCACAGATTCGATGCGAGGTGGATGCAGTTGCAACTTAAGGTGACGAACAGTCCGTTCAACGAAACGCAGGTCGAGCTGCTTAACAAGCTGTTGCCGACTTTGACGGATTCACAGATTCAGTGGCTTAACGGATACACGGCTTTCTATCGCGCGGGCGCGGCTTCCGCGGAATCCGCGGTAGCGCTGCAAGAGCAATCTCCAGTCGCGGTCGCGACAGCGCTTCCGGAAGAGGCGACGGCCGAACCGGCAGCACCTGCTTTGCCGCGCGAGGCGACTATTCTATTCGGCTCCCAGACGGGCAATTCGCAGCGGCTGGCGGGCAAGCTCGCCGCCCAGCTCAAGGAGCGGGGCTTCGAGGTCACCCTATCGGCGATGAACGCGTTCAAGACAAACGCGCTCAAGAAGTCGCCTTATCTATTCATCGTGGCGAGCACGCACGGAGAAGGCGATCCGCCGGACAACGCGCTGACGTTCCACGAGTTCCTGCACGGCAAGCGCGCGCCTAAGCTGGACGGCATCAAGTTTTCCGTGCTGGCGCTGGGCGACACGTCTTACGAATTCTTCTGCAAGACGGGACAGGATTTCGACAACCGTCTCGCCGAGCTTGGCGCGGAGCGCATCGCGCCGCGCGTCGATTGCGACGTCGACTTCGACGGACCGGCAACGCAGTGGCTGGCAAGCGTTGTAGGCGCGGTAACGGCTGCGCCTGCTGCAACGTCCGCGGCAGCGGCCTCCCTGGCGCCCGCCTCGGCGGCGACGGCTTCCGGCGAATCGGAATTTTCGCGCTCCAACCCGTTCAAAGCGGAAGTGCTGACGACGATTAACCTGAACGGCCGCGGTTCCGACCGCGAAACCCGCCATCTTGAAATTTCTTTGGAAGGCTCGGGGCTGACGTACGAGCCCGGCGACTGCGTCGGCATCTACCCGGAGAACGATCCCGCGCTGGTCGACGCCATTATCGCCGAGATGAAGTGGGATGGCGGCGAGAACGTCATTCCGGGCACGGACGGCGAAGACGGACAGCTGCGCGGAGCGCTGCTTCGCCAGCTGGAGATTACGGTACTGACGCGTCCCCTGCTGGAGAAAGCCGCTGCCTTCTCGGAGAACGGCAAGCTGGCCGAGCTCGTGCTGCCCGATAACAGGGAAGCGTTCAAGGCGTACGCGAACGGCCGCGATCTGCTGGATCTGCTTCAAGACTTCGGTCCTTGGAAGCTAACGCCTGCGGATCTTGTATCCATCCTGCGCAAGCTGCCGCCGCGCCTGTATTCCATCGCTAGCAGCAACAAGGCGAATCCGGACGAAGTGCACGTCACCATTCGCAAGGTCGAGTATGAAGCACATGGACGGAATAGAGGCGGAGTATGCTCCGTGCAAGTATCGGAACGCCTGGAGGCGGGCGACACGCTCCCGATCTTCATTCAGAACAATCCGAACTTCAAGCTGCCCGCCAATCCGGAGACGCCGGTCATCATGATCGGTCCCGGCACGGGCGTCGCTCCGTTCCGCGCGTTCCTGGAGGAGCGCGAGGAGCTTGGCTCGGAAGGCAAAACATGGCTGTTCTACGGCGATCGCCATTTCGTGACGGACTTCCTCTACCAGACGGACTGGCAGCGGATGCTGAAGGACGGCGTGCTGACGAAGCTGGACGTGGCGTTCTCCCGCGATTCGGAAGAGAAGGTATACGTGCAGCACAGAATGTTGGAGCAGGGCGCCGAATTTTACGCCTGGTTGCAAGAAGGCGGACACGTATACGTGTGCGGCGACGAGAAGCATATGGCGCATGACGTGCATGCGGCGCTGCTCGCCATCGTCGAGAAGCATGGCGGACTAAGCAGCGAGGCTGCCGCGGCATACGTTGCCGATCTGCAAGCGAGCGGGCGTTATCAACGCGACGTTTATTAGGGATAAGGAAGGAGCGAGACAGCAGTGACGAAACAGAAAGTACAGCCGATCGGCGGACCTCCGAGCGATGTCGAGCAGCTGAAGATAGAAAGCAACTATTTGCGCGGCTCCCTTGTCGAGACGTTGGCCAACCGGGTGACGGGCGGCATGACGGAGCTGGACAACCGTCTGATGAAATTCCACGGCAGCTATATGCAAGACGATCGCGACGTACGGAACGAGCGGCAGAAGCAGAAGCTGGAGCCTTCTTACCAATTCATGCTCCGCGTCGTGACGCCGGGCGGCGTGTCGACTCCCGAGCAATGGCTGGAGATCGACAAGCTGGCGCAGAAGTACGGCAGCGGCAGCATCCGCTTGACGACAAGACAGGCGTTCCAATTGCACGGAGTGCTGAAGTGGAACCTGAAGCAGACCATTCGTCAGATCAACGACGTCATGCTCACGACGCTTGCGGCATGCGGCGACGTGAACCGCAACGTCATGTGTACGCCGAATCCGGAGCAATCCGAGGTTCATAGCGAGGTTCACATGTGGTCCGAGCGTCTGACGACGCATTTGGCGCCTAAGACGCCGGCCTATCACGAGATTTGGCTGGATGGCGAGAAGGTGGATACCGGAGAGAAGCCGAAGGCGGAGTCGGGCCTCGCGGGCAATGCCGTCGAGCCGATGTACGGACCTGTGTACCTGCCGCGCAAGTTCAAGATCGGCATCGCGGTGCCGCCGTCCAACGACGTCGACGTGTATTCGCAGGATCTGGGCTACATCGCCATCATGGAGAAGGGCAAGCTGCTAGGTTTTAACGTTATCGTAGGCGGCGGCATGGGCATGACCCACGGCGACACCAATACGTATCCGCAGCTAGGCCGCGTTATCGGCTTCTGTACGCCGGATCAAATCCTTGACGTGGCGGAGAAGACGATCACGATTCAGCGCGATTACGGCAACCGTTCCGTGCGCAAGTACGCGCGGTTCAAATATACGATCGACCGCCACGGCCTCGATTGGTTCGTAGGCGAGCTCCACGAGCGCCTGGGCTGGGAGCTGGCGCCGGCACGTCCGTTCCACTTTGATTCCAACGGCGACCGTTACGGCTGGAACAAAAACAAAAACGGCAAGTGGAACTTTACGATCTACGTCAACAGCGGCCGTATCATCGATACCGAAGAGAGCAAGCTGATGACCGGCCTGCGCGAGATCGCCAAGATCCATTCGGGCGACTTCCGTTTGACGGCTAACCAGAACCTCATCATCGGCAATATCGCGGCGAAGGACAAGAAAAAGATCACCGCGCTAATGGAGCAGCACGGCATTACGGACGGCTCCGAGCTGGTCGCGATGCGCCGCAGCTCGATCTCCTGCGTGGCGCTGCCGACCTGCGGCCTCGCGATGGCGGAAGCGGAGCGTTATCTGCCTACGCTGATCGAGAAGCTGGAGCCCGTGCTAACGGAAGCGGGGCTTCGCGATGAGGAGATCAACATCCGGATGACGGGCTGTCCCAACGGCTGCGGACGTCCGGCGCTCGGCGAAGTATCGTTTATCGGCAAATCTCCGGGCAAATACAATATGTACCTGGGCGCCGGCTTCTCCGGCGATCGTCTGAGCAAGCTGTACCGCGAGAACATCGGCGAGACCGAAATCGTGGACACGCTGACTCCGATTCTGCATCACTTCGCATCGGACCGCGCGCAAGGCGAGCATTTCGGCGACTTTGTCATCCGTAACGGCTACATCAACGCGGTAACGGACGGAACGAACTTCCATAGCTAAGACGAGGCACGGATACAGGGGCTCTCTAAAGTCATCGATCGATGACTTTAGAGAGCCCCTCTTCGATTGAGGACACATATGCATAGTCTCCGGTAACAGGGAGACGGCCGCCGGAGTGTGAGCTTTCACTTCTGGCTTCTGGATGTTAAAAATGACATCCACTGGCGCCCGTGCAGGCCAAAGGAGTCGATTGGATGTTAAAAATGACATCCACTGGCGCCCGTGCAGGCCGTTGGGGTCGATTGGATGTTAAAAATGACATCCGATGGCAGCCAAACATGACCGAAATTTACAAAATTCAAAATAGTATTTTTTGAGGTTTGCAACCGTTCGCTCCCGGACATGCTGATAAGACAAACGCTACATCCATTCTAGTCCGTCAATATCGACATTGAAGGAGGGCATTGTATGGTAGGCATTCATCCCGCGCATCGGCGCATGGCGGAGCTCACGCTCAAAGCCAGGGCCATCGGAGGGTATCACATGTTGTCTCCGCTGGAGAAGAGGGAGCTCGAGCATTGCATGAAGGTGAACTACGATCTGGTGTCCAATCTGGATTCGCTTAAGTCCGTCGCGTTCGTTGCGTACACGACCGGGGACGCCGAATGGCATCAGGAGCTGTGCGCCAAGATCGAGCAGCTGGAATCGAAGTTGATTTAGCAACGCGTGCCAATAGGTCAACGAGAGTTAAACGGAGACGGCACAAGCGTTAATAAGAGGCAAGCGGGGGCTCGCGGATAAACGTATACTCGTCTTATTAGGGTTAGCAGTACCCATTAACGATGAGAAGGCGGCGAGCTGATATGAAAAAATCGATGATAGCAGCCCAGTTATACACGCTTAGAGAGTTCTGCAAGGACGAGGCGGGACTACGCGAATCCCTGCGCAAGGTCAAGGAGATCGGCTACGAAGCCGTGCAGGTATCCGGAATAGGCCCGATCGATCCCGGGATCGTGAAAGCGATTGCGGATGAGTACGGTCTCGCGATTTGCGCGACTCATGTCGGCTACGACGCATTGACGACGGATCTCGAAGCGACGATCGAGAAGCATAAGCTTTGGAACTGCAAATACGTGGGACTTGGCGCCATTCCGGAGTCGTTCAGGGGCGCGGGCGGCGAGGGCTACGCCGAATTCGCGGGCATTGCAAGCGACATCGGCCGCAAGCTGGGCGAGCATGGCCTGCAATTTATTTATCACAACCATCATTTCGAATACACGAAGTACGAAGGCCGCACGGGCATGGCCATTCTGCAAGGCGAAAGCGACAAGGACGCGGTGCACTTCGAGCTGGACATGTACTGGGTGCAAGCCGGCGGCGCAAGCCCCGTTGAAGCGGTTCGCGAGGTAGACGGCCGCATGCGCGTCGTTCATCTGAAGGATATGGCGATCGTGGACAATAAGCAAGTGTTCGCCGAGATCGGCGAGGGCAACCTCAACTTCCCGGCCATTATCGACGCTTGCCGCGAAATCGGGGTGGAGTGGTACGTGGTGGAGCAGGACGTATGCCTGAGGGATCCGTTCGAAAGCCTGGCGATCAGTTTCCGTTACCTGAGCTCGCTTGCGGCGGAGTAACTTCTTTCGGCAATCCATTCAAAAAGCCTTCAACCTTTGCGTTTAGCAGGGTTGAAGGCTTTTTTAAATAGCGTATAAGTTACGACGACTGACGTCGCTCCTTGTAAGCAAAATTGAGCGAATATGCACAAAAATCATGAATCAAACGAGTTTTTTTGCGGTATTTGTTCATATATACACAAATTCGACCTCGAACTGGCTAATATCCTCTTGTGTAGGAAGGGAATTGTGGAGATAAGCACAAATCTGGGTTCGGATCAGGAATATAGCAGAAAAAATGTGGATAACTGCACAATTATTCAAAAAATGATGCATAGTCCACCGACAAAGCTAGCAAAGAGCCATCCCTAGGACAGCTCTTTGCAGGATGCGTCGTCCGGCTTGGCACGAGGCTTCATTGCGGCTTGGCTACTCTCTTTTCCGTTCCAGGAACATCGTTAGGCCGATCAAGGTGACCAGAATCGTTGCTCCCATATCCGACAAGATGGCGATCCAGAGCGTCAGCCAGCCCGGAATCGTGAGGAGCAGCGCGATCAGCTTGAGGCCAAGGGCGATGGCGATGTTGATGCGGATGATGCGTCCGGCATGCCTCGCGAGCTTGACCGCGTAAGGAAGCTTGCCGAGATGATCCTGCATGAGCACGATATCGGCCGTCTCCATGGCGCTGTCCGTCCCTTTGCCCATCGCGATGCCGAGCGTGGCCGCGGCAAGCGCCGGAGCGTCGTTGACGCCGTCTCCTACCATGCCGACGCGGCCTTCCGCCGCCATTTCGCGAATCGCGGCCACTTTATCCTCGGGCATGAGTCCGCTACGCACTTCCGTTACGCCGACCTGATCGGCGATCTTGCGCGCCGTCTTCTGGTGATCGCCGGTCAGCATGACCGTCCTGCGGATCCCCAGCCCGCGAAGCTCGGCGATGACGTCCGCGCTCTCTGCCCGAAGCTCGTCTTCGATGCCGAATAATCCCAGCACCGAGGTCTCGTCGGAGACGATAGCCAAAGTCAGGCCTGCAGCTTTGAATGCGTCAATATCGTGGCGCACATGCACCGGAAGCACCAGGTGCGAGGCGCTCTGTTCATTGCCGAGCCTGTACGCGACGCCGTCTATGACGGCTTCCATCCCGACGCCGGGGATGTTGCGAACGGAAGCGGGCGACCCGCCGGGCGACTCGCCGGGGGCGACGCCTCTGCGGGCCGCCTCCTCCAGCACGGCCCCGGCCAAAGGATGCGAGGAGCCGCTTTCGATGAGGGAGGCGATTCGGAACAGCCTCTCTTCGTCGTAGACGCGCACTTCGGTTACGCGAGGCCGACCTTTCGTCAGCGTCCCCGTCTTGTCGAAGGCGAGCAGCTCCAGCCTGCCGAGCTGCTCCAGGTGGACGCCGCCTTTGACGAGAATGCCATGCCGGGCCATGCGCGCGATGCCCGACACGATGGCGATGGGCGAAGCGAGGATAAGCGCGCAGGGACATCCGACGATCAGGACGGATAGCCCTTGATACAGCCATTTCAGCCACTCTCCGCCGAACAGCAGGGGCGGCGCGAGCATGACGAGCACGGCAACGATCATGACGGACGGCGTGTAATAACGGGCGAATTTGTTGATAAACAATTCGGTCGGCGTTTTCGTTTCTTGCGCTTCCTGCACGAGGTGCAGAATTCGGGCCAGGGAGGAGTCGCGGTACGCTTTCGTAATACGCACCAGCAGCAAGCCGTCTTGGTTGAGGCTTCCGCCCAAGACGGAATCGCCGGGCTCCTTGCGAATCGGCAAGGATTCGCCCGTAATGGCGGCTTCATTAACCGAACCGGCGCCCTGAATCACTTCGCCGTCGGACGGAATCTGGTCGCCTGGCTTGATCTTGACGGCATCTCCGACCGTCAGGGCGTCGATCGGCACGACGAGCTCGCGTCCGTCCTCCACCTTGAGCGCTTCTTTGGGAGCGGTCTTGAGCAGAGCATCCATGGAGCGCCTCGCCTTCTCCATGCCAAGACCCTCCAGCCACTCGTTAAGCCCGAACAGAATGGCGACCAGCGTCGCTTCCTTCCATTCGCCGATCGCGACGGCGCCGACAAGCGCGACGGTCATCAGCGTATCCATCGTGAACCGCAGCCGAAGCAGATTGCGGAGCCCCTTCATAAAGGTAGGGTAGCCGCTAATCGCGGTCGCTGCCAAATACAGCAGCACGACGACGAAAGGCTCCGCCCGTCCGTCGCCTAGCAGGCCTGCGGCATAGAGCACGGTCGCGGCGATCACCGGCTTAAGCTTGCCAAGTCCGCCGCTTCCGTGCGAATGATCAGTTCCGTTATCGTCGGCATGGTCAGTGCGCGCAGCCTCGCGGCCGTGACTGCGATCATGTCCGGCATGCTCATGCGCGTGCTCGTGCTCAAGCGATTGACGCGAAAGCGAAGGGCCGCGGCTTGTCGAAACGATTGGCGACGGCGGCATGATCATGGCGCCGTCGGACTTTAATATGCGGCGAACGGCATCCATGGAGATGTTCTCATTGATCGTTAATTTTCCGGAATTATAGCTTAACGTAGCGTCTTCGCCATGCTGCAGCTCCCTGATTTCTTGCTCCATTCGCATGGCGCAGCCGCCGCAGGAGATGCCTTTGACCCGGTATTCCTTCATTGTGCTCGCCTTCTTCCATGCATAACATATGAATACTTGTTCATATGATAGTTCTGATTAGCTTGTTTTGTCAATCGCACATACGTAGTTAAAGTTACTATCATTACAATCGTTAAAAATTTGTGCGATTTTCCCCTTGCGGGATGTGGAGGATGTCCTTCCGTTATGGTACGCTAAATGACATAAACCAAACGAGGTGAATAAGGAATGGGTGCACAAGCTAGTCGCAAAAAGAAAGGTTCGGGTTCTCGCAATTTCGTATTGTATACGGCGATTATCGTTTTGATCATTGTTTTGCTCGTTGTTATCAATCAAGTTCAGAAGAAGGAAGAAGGGCAGAACGATCAATTCGCCAGCGCGCCGTCGACGGATACGCAGCCGGTGCTCGGGGATGCGAACGCGAAGGTTTCGGTCGTCGAATTTGGCGATTACATGTGTCCTTCCTGCAAAATCTGGGGCGAAACGGTATGGCCTCAGCTGGAAAAGGATTTTGTGGATACGGGCTTAGCGACATTCTCGTACGTCAACACTAACTTCCATGGACAACCTTCGGTGATAGGCGCTCTCGCGAGCGAAGCGATCCTCAAGTCGCATCCCGACCAGTTCTGGAACTTCCATAAGGCATTATTCGCACAGCAGCCGGCTTCCGACCACGATAGGGCATGGCTGACGGAAGACAAAGCGGTGGAAGTCGCCAAGGCGGCCGTTCCGGCGTTGGACGAGGCCGCTTTCCGGACAAGCATGGCTTCGGCCGAGATAAAAGATCTAGTCGATCTCGACGAAGATCTGCACAAGGATTTTAATGTCAACCAAACGCCGACCATCATGATCAACGAGACGCAAATCGCAAATCCGTTCGATTACGCGGCGATCAAAGCGGCAATCGAAGCGAGCCTGGAGTAGGGGGAGTCTATGTTGGTAAGGCGCAACGCGTTAAATCTCGCCTGGATCGTCGCGGTCGTAGCGACGCTCGGCAGCTTGTATTTCAGCGAGGTTCGCGAGTATATCCCTTGCGATCTCTGCTGGTTCCAGCGCATACTGATGTATCCGCTCAGCATTATTCTCGGCATCGCGGCGTTTAACGACGACTTCAAGATTCGGAAGTACGTTCTGCCGCTGTCCATCATCGGCATGTGCGTATCGACCTTCCATTACATGATGGAGAAAATTCCGGGCTTCGAGAAGGTCCGTCCTTGCGTGAACGGCGTGCCTTGCACGACGGAATGGATCAACTGGCTCGGCTTCATCACGATACCGTTCCTCGCGCTTGTCGGTTTTACGTTAATCACGGTTCTCTTGCTGATCGCTAAGAAAAACGACAACGAATAAATCGGCTTCATCGCAGCCGCCGGCGCAAGCATCCCGTATGCTTCCCGGCGGCTGTTCCGTTATACTCGATGAAATAGCAGCATTACGAAATCGATAACGTGCAACAATGGAGAGAACGATGAATGAAAAAACGAATGAAGCGGCGAGGAAGGAGCAGGCGGGATGCAAAAAGGGTTGGAGCAAATAAGGCTTGCCGTGCCGGAGTCGTTTGACTTCGCCCGTAATTTGGCTTATCTGCAGCGGTCGAGCAACGAATGTCTATTCCGCACGGAGGCGGGGGCCGTATACAAAGCTTTGACGGACGGTAAGCGCGTTGCGGTCTGGCGGGTAAGCGAGGGGGACGGAGGCGGGCTGCTGCTGGAGAGGATGACGGAAGCGGAGCCGCTGCACGAGAATGGAAATGATGAAGTTTCATCTGGTAAATATGATTCTACGTCTGGTAAAGCCAAGGAATTCGACGCCCCCGGCGGCTCGTTGACAAGCGCCGCCGCCGCATACGTGCGGGAATGGTTTGATCTGGAGCGGGATCTATCGCCGTTTTATCGGATGGCGGAGGGAGATCCGCTGCTGCGGGAGCCTTCTCGCCGATTTCACGGTTTGCGGCTGCTGGGCATCCCGGATTTGTTCGAGGCGCTGTGCTGGGGCATTATCGGCCAACAAATCAATCTGGCGTTCGCCTACACGCTCAAGCGCAGGCTTGTCGAACGATACGGACGTTCGATCGTCTATAACGGCGAGACCTACTGGCTGTTTCCGGAGCCGGAGACAATCGCGGGACTTACGGTGGAGGAGCTGGATCCGCTGCGCATGACGGCCCGCAAGAGCGAATATTTGATCGACGCGGCGGCGGCTGTCGCTTCAGGCGAGTTAAGCAAGGAGGTCCTGTTGTCAGCCGGCGGGCTGAAAGAAGCGGAGCGCATGCTCGTGAGCCGCCGCGGCATCGGTCCGTGGACGGCGCATTACGTCATCATGCGGTGCCTCAGATACCCGAACGCGTTCCCGATCGACGACGTTGGCCTGCACAACGCGATCAAGCTGCGGACAGGGCTGGAACGCAAGCCGACGAAGCCGGAGCTGCTCGACATGTCGGCCGGCTGGACGGGCTGGGAGGCGTACGCGACCTTCTATTTGTGGCGCCTGCTGTATTAAGCGCGTCCACATGGAATAAGGGCGAGACTTCGGCGATAGGTGGGAGGACATGCCGATTGCCGATGAAGGAGAGGTGCGGGGCGGGCTAGCTGTTCGAAGCGGGACAGAGCCATTGGAGCGACGGGGGGAGATTAAGCGCGGCGGAGAGACCGGCTTCATATCTCCCGAACCTGCTTGTAGTATTGCATCGGCGATAGCCCCACGTATTGCTTGAACACCTTGCTGAAGTGGTAAGGATCCTCCAATCCGACCAAATATCCGATTTCCCCAAAGCCCATCGTCGTTGCGCGAATAAGCTCCCGCGCATGTTGGATGCGGATTTTGTTCGCGTAGCGCATGATCGTGTCGCCCGTATGCTCCTTGAACACCCGATTGAGATAGTCGTAGTTCGCTTCGAACTGCTGCTCGATCTGCCCGCCCGTCAGCTTGCCGGTGTAATGCTGCTGAATATAGTCGAGCAGCGCGTGCACCTTGGATACGGCTTTGGAGCCTTTGCCCCCTTCGCGCCCCAGCACGCCAAGCAAATATTCCCGCGACAGCTCGATCAGCAGCTCCGAGAAGCGCAGCGCGGTAAGCCCGCGGCTATAATGCTTGCGGCGGTAGAGGAGGAGCAGCTCGTTCATGGAGCGCATGAGCGGCTGGAAGCTGTTTTTGTCCGAGATGCGGCAATGCTTGGGAAAATAATGCAGCGGGATTTCCCCGTGCGCGTCCGTCTCTCCCAGCAGATAATCGCGCGCAAGCTCCGCGGGATCGAGCTCCCCGCCAGCCTTGCGCAATCCGGGATGGCGGAAGTGGAAGAAATAGTAGTCGCACGATGCCTTGCGCGTCCCTTCGTGGTCCAGTCCGGGCTCCAGCAGCAGCATGTCCCCGCGTCTCAGCACGTAATCCCGTCCGTCTTCCCTCATGTGCAATTCCCCGCTTTTGATCACGTACAGCACATGCTCGTCCGTGTTGCGGAAGAAGTGGATCCACGGTGTTCCGTAAGACACAAACCCCATCAATTCGATCTTGGGCACGCGCTCCACGTTCATCTCCAGCATGTCGGCACATCCTCTCCCGTTTTCGTGAAAAATCGGTTTTGTACAAAAAGCGTCACGATCCCACATTCCCGAATATTCTAGCACATTCTATACTGTGGTGGAATCATGCAAGCGATATCATGGAATGGATGGTGGCTATGGAGAAGCTGAAAATCGGAGTCATCGGAATGGGCGGCATCGCCAATTATCATATTTGGGGCATCGAGAACAGCCCGGACGCGGAGCTGTACGCGATCTGCGACGTGTCGGCTAGGGCGCTTGCGGAGCGCGGCGAAGCGCTCGGCATTCCGGAAGAACGCCGCTACTTATCTCACCGGGAGCTGCTCGCGAACGCGGAGGTGGATGCCGTCATGATCGGCACGCCGAACATGAACCACTTCGCGGTAGCGCTGGACGCGATCCGGGCGGGCAAGCCGTTCGCGCTCGAGAAGCCGATCGCGCTTAACACGCGGGAGGCGCTCATACTCCGCGATGAGCTGGCGGCCAATCCGGTTGCGCATATCGTATGTTTTACGTACCGCTACAAAAGCGCGGTCCGCTACGCGAGGGAGCTGATCCGCTCCGGCAAGCTCGGCGCGATCCGTCATGTGTACAGCCAATACCTGCAAGGCTGGGCGATTCCGGAGGAGGTGCCGCTGTACTGGCGCTTCAGCAAGGAGCTTTCGGGCTCCGGCGCGCTTGGCGACCTCGGCTCCCATATTCTCGACTTGCACCGTTTCCTCGTCGGCGAGACGATCAGCGTCGTGGGACATGGCGATACGATCGTACGCGAACGCGACAAGCTGGACGGCAGCGGCAAGGGAGAGGTCGACGTCGATGATTTCTGCCATGTGCTTGGACGTATGGAGAACGGCATTTCGTCATCCATGGAAATCTCGCGTTTCGCTTACGGCCGCGGCAACTATCAGCGGATCGAGATCTACGGCACCAAGGGCGCTCTCGTCTATCATCTCGAAGCCGAGGATGCGCTGGAAGGGAATTTCGACGACGAAGAAGGCGGCTTCCGGACACTCGATATTGCGGAGACCTACAAGGCCGAGCAGATGCAATCGTTTTTTGACCTTGTTCGCGGCAAGGATGACGGGTTAAACGCGACGATCGAGGACGGATACGTCAATCAGCGGACGATCGACGCCATTATCGAATCCTTTGCCGAGGGTCGTTGGATATCGGCGGAATAATACAAAATCGAATACGGGAGGCCGAACGGACATGAAAACGTTAAACGTAACGATTTGGAACGAGTACCGGCACGAAAGGCATAACGAGCAAGTGGCGGGCATCTACCCGCGCGGCATCCATAACGCCATCGGGGATTATTTGCTTGAGGCGGAGAACGTGGAGGTAACGACGGCAACGCTGGACGAGCCCGAGCACGGATTGACGGACGAGGTTCTGGCGAGAACGGACGTGCTGCTGTGGTGGGGTCATCTGGCGCATGGAGAAGTGCGGGACGACATCGTGGAAAAGGTGCGGGACCGCGTGCTGGACGGGATGGGCTTGATCGTGCTCCATTCCGGCCACGCTTCCAAAATTTTCGAGCGGCTGCTGGGCACGAAGACGGGCACGCTCAAGTGGCGCGACGACGGCGAGCGCGAGCGCGTCTGGGTCATCGAAAGCGGCCATCCCATCGCGGAAGGGCTCGGCGACTATTTTGAAATTCCGAAGGAAGAGATGTACGGCGAACGCTTTGAAATACCGACGCCCGACGAGCTGGTGTTTATCTCCTGGTTCGAAGGCGGCGAAGTATTCCGCAGCGGCTGCACGTACTGCAGAGGCAGGGGCAAAATCTTTTATTTCCGCCCCGGCCACGAAACGTTCCCCGTCTATCATCAGCCCGAAGTGCTGAAGGTAATCGGCAACGCCGTCCGCTGGGCCGCGCCGACGCCGGGCGCGACCTCGAAGGCGGGCCGCATGGAGCCGATCGAGCGGATTGGCTTGGGCGTCGGCGTCGCCGAATAAGCGTCAACAAAGCGAAAGGCCATCCCCAGTCATCATGTACGATGACTGCGGGATGGCTATTTTGTTTGCACTGAACTACATGCTCCGCGCCTCGCGGCCGCTCTACCCCGAAAAAATCGGGTTAGCGCATCAAATACGCGCCTCGCGGCGGCTCTACCCCGAAAAAATCGGGTTAGCGCACCAAATACGCGCCTCGCGGCCGCTCTACCCCGAAAAAATCGGGTTAGCGCACAAGCTCTCCGCTCCGCGACTCAATCATTTGAGCACATGCATTTACGGAGTCAGCGTAAACACGGGCAGCGTTCCGCTTGCGCCAGGCAGCCGGTCCGTGGCCGAATTGTTTTTGACGAAGCCGATGGAGAGCGAAGAGCCGGGCGACAGGTTCAGCAGCGAAAGCGGGATGGCCGCCTCGATGACCGATGCATTGCGCGAATGGGCGATGCTGCTGCTCTGCAGAGTCCAGCTCCAGCCGCTGCCGGAGTGGCGGTATAGGAAGCCGCCTTCCAGCAAATATTCCGCGCCGCTGGAACCCCAGCCCGCCGCTTGGAAGCCGGTCGCCGTGCTGCCGTCCGTATTCAGGAAAAATTGCGAGAACACGTTCATGCCCGTGCCTTGAACGAGCAAATACAGGTTTGTGCCGTCGCTGGCGGCCTTCATCGTCTGGACGGTGCTGCTGCCGGTGGCTAGAGCGGGAACGGAGCTCCACTCCGCGGCGCTTCCGTCAATGACGATGGACGAGGGCGGCGGCGACGCCGCCGGCGTGACGGAAACGGCCGCGCTCGCGGCGGATAGATTGCCGCTAACGTCGACGGCTTTCACGGTGAACGAGTAGGAGGTGCCGTTGGTCAGTCCGGTTGCCGAATACGAGGTTGCCGTCAGAGGCGCGCTCGTAAGCTGAACGCTACCGCGGTATACATGGTAGCCTGCAAGATCGGAAGCGGTGACCGCGTTCCAAGACAAGGCCGCCTGCCCGTTGCCCGGCGTCCCGGCCAGTCCGGTTGGCGCGGCGGGAGGCGTCGTGTCGGGCGCAGGCGTCCCCGAGGTCAGCGTGTACGACGGGAAGGAGACGTTCTGCGCGGGCAGACGGTCCGTGGCCGAATTGTTTTTGAGGAAGCCGAACCGGATGGTGTCCCCTTCCGCAAGCCCCAGCGTTGCGAGCGGAATGGCGGCTTCGATCGCAGTGCCGTTCTTGGCGTACGAGGCCAACGCGCCGAGCGACGTCCAGGACCAGCCCGAGCCGTTATGCCGGTACAGGAAGTTGTTTTCCAGCAAATAATTAGCGCCCGTCGAAGGCCATCCGGTCGCATTGTAGCCGGTTGACGTATTGTTGTCGGCATCGATATAGAATTGCGCCATCGTATTGAGGCTCGCGCCTTCCGCGAGCAAGTATAGGTTGCTTTCATCGTATGACGCTTTGATGGCCTGCACGGTGGTTGAGCCGGTCGCGACGGCGGCGATCGCGCTCCAGTCGGCCGTGCTGCCATCGACGGTTATATCGGGATAGGTCTGCAACGGAGGCGTAGCAAAGCTGCCGTTGCCGCTGGTTGCCAGAAGTCCGCCTGCATTCGCGGAGCGTACGCGGAACTGATAGGTTGTCCCCGGCGTCAACCCGTTCAGCTCGACCGCGTGGCTCGTCTTGAGCGCACTGTTGTTTGCCGAGCTGCCATAAGCGGTCGTCAGGCCGTATTGCACCTGGCTAGTAGCGGGTTGATTGGTCTCCCAGCGGACGGTCGCCTTGCCGCTTTCGATCGGTTGAACGCGCACGTTCGAGATAGTCGGCGCCACGGTGCTGTTCGTCGTAGTGAAGACGCGCTCTCCGCTTTCGCCGGTACGTCCCTGAGCGTCTTGCGATGACGCCTTATAGCGGTAGGTTGTTCCCGGCGAGAGGCCGGCGAGCGTAACGCTATGCTGGGTGACGGAATTGCTGCCCGAAGCCGTCTGTTCCGACGTTGAACCGACGCCGTACCGCACGGTCGAGGACGAGGGCAGATCCGTCGTCCAAGTAATCGTGGCGGCGTTGTCGCCGATAGCCGTCGCTTGCACGTTCGAGACGGTCGGACCTTCGGCCGGCACCGTGAATTTGACGGATTGCCCGCCGAAGTTGGCGCTTCGGAACCACGTCCACACCTCGCCGCCCCCATGCTCCGCGCCCGAGAACAAGTAGTCGCGGCTCATCTCCAGCTCGGCCTTGTTGCCGGATTGCGCGGCGCGCACCGGCCAACCCCGGTTCGACGGGGCGTTCGCGCCCGCGAAGCGGAAGACGTCTCCCGGACCTTGATGCGGAAGCGCGTAGGCCTGATTCATGTTTTCGAAGTAGACGCGGGCATCCGGAGAGGTCGGCCAGAACACCTGCCAGCCGTCCGGACCGTCTTGATCGTAGTCGAAGTAGATCATTTCCTGACTCAGATTAAGCGTCGTATTGGATTCAACCATCATAAAAAACTTGTCGCCGACGAATTTCGCGTACACCTTCGTAATGCCTTTGCCGTTGGCTCCTGCCGGGTCGCTGTAGATGGGCGTCTCGCCGCTCCATTCGGCGAACTGGCCGTCGGCGACGAAGCCGTCGTGCAGATCGGTCGGATGGGCGCCCGCATGGCTCGGATCGTGCAGATTATTCGAATCGAGCCAATTCTTGGCCGTGTCGTAGATCGCGGAGTTGAAGTGCGTGGAGCCGCTGACGTTGTAGCCCATATACCCGCTGCTCGTCACGATTTCGTTCATCCATTTGTTCGTGCCGCCGGAAGGAATCATGAAATCGATAATGACGATGTTGAAGCCGTCCGGCTGATTGGCGTGCGCGTTCATGTAAGACTTCCAAAAGCCGCCAAAGTTGTCGCGCGAGCGGTAGCTTGGCGACGCGGCATTCGTGTTCCAGTTGTCCGCGAACGCGGCGTGCTCGTCGTAGAAGCCCGGTATATAGGCGTTATAATACCAAGACTCCGTGACGAACATGTTGATGGCATGACGGTAGCGGTCCGCGAATTGCGACGTGCCTTCATCGGGATTGAAATACCAGTAGCCCCGGTTCGCCGCCACGATCTTGGCCGGATCGACCGCTTTGATCGCTTCGACTAGCTCCACCATGCCTTCGGCGGTAAAGCCGAAGTTGCCCCTCGGCCCCCAGGATACGGAGGGTCCGGCGCCGCCGACGGGGTCCGGCGTATCGACCGTATCGAGGAAGACGCCGTCGAATTCGCCGTCGTGCACGATTTTGTCCACCTGGAAGGTCACGAACTTCTGCCAGGCGGGATCGCCGCCGTTCACGTACCCTCCGCCATAGCTGTTGTTGACGTCCACGACGCCGTTGCCATCCTTCCAATAGCCGCCGTACGGATACCGGCTGTCCGTGATCCAAGTACCCTGCTGGTCTAGATACCAGGGCATAACGCCTTGGTTTTTCCAGGTGAGCCGGTTGCCCCAAGAGGAATAGTCCTCGGCGATGCCAAGACCCGCATATCCTTGATACCCGTCGTCGTACGTGCCGTCCGGAATCGCTCCTCCCTCTACGTTTACGTAATTCCCGCTGCCGTTGTAGTTCCACGGGTTCGGGCCGTGCAGCGGTCCGGACGGCCCGTTGTAGCCTTCCGGCAATAGGCCGAGCTCGATGCCGCGCTGCACGGTCATATGACCGCTGGAGCCGGGAATGATGGTGGACAGCATTTCGCCGACGGAGATGTATCCGAGAACGATAACGTCGTCTGCCGTGCCGAGCAAACCGTCGGTTCCCCGCTTGAGCTCTTGCACCTGCGCGCTTGTTAGATTTTCAAAATAAAATTCGTTGTTCTTCACGTTGATGACGCGCAGCGTCGGCTCCAGAATAACAAGATCGTACCCCTTGAGCTGATTCAGCTTCGTCTGGTCGACGGCGCCGTACCAGAACGCGACGCGGCTATGCGCATTCAGTATCGGAACTTTGCCGTAGAAGGGCGTTTTCCCCAGCTCGAAGTCGGGATCCGCGCTGACGGTGTGCGGCGGAGAGCCGATTGGGAGCCATGTCAATAATAGAAGCAGGGCAAGCGCGGCGGATAATTTGCTTTTCCATGTATTCGCTTTCATTCCTGTTCCTCCTCGAAGTACTCCGATTGGTGCTTTCTCATAACGCTAGCGCCGGCAGCGTGCCGTTCTGCGCGGGCAGACGCTCCGTGGCCGAGCCGTTCCGAATGTAGCCTACGCGAATCGTCTGGCCCGCGGCCGCCCCGATCGATGAAAGCGGGACGCTAGCTTCAACGACGGAGCCGTTCTTGACGAACTGCGAGGCGCCAAGCGTCGCGACCAGGCTCCAGGACCAGCTGTTGCCCGTGCCCGTGTAAACGTACAGCAAGCTGTTCTCGAGGAAATAATCGGCGCCGCTGTTCGGCCAGCCCGTCGCGTGATAGCCCGTCGAGCCGTTATTGTCCGCGTTGATGTAGAAGGCTCCCGTATCCGTCAGTCCGCTGCCTTGAGCGAGCAAGTAGAGATTCGAGCCGGACCTGGTGCCTTTGAGGGAAGAAACCGAGGAGCTTCCCGTTGCCAGCGCCGCGATGCCGCTCCAATCCGAAGCCGAGCCGTCCACGGTAATCGTCGCGCCTCCGCCGCCTGATCCTGTTGTCACCGTAAGCGTGCTGACGGGGAACGAGCCGTCTGCCAGCCTGCCCGTATTGGCAAAGTCGACGGCAGGCGCGTTCGTCGCGGGATCCAGAATGGCAAGGGCGACGGTATAGCTGCCTGCGGGAAGACCCGCCGGAACGGTGATGGAGCTCGCGTGGGCGTAAGTGCCCGTCTTCCAATTCTTGAGCTGAGCGCCGGTAACGGCACGCGCATGAACGGTTGAACCGCTGCGAATCTGCAGCTCGACCGGCCAGTTGAACGGGAAGTGCTGCACGCCTTTGTTCTCTACGCTCAGCGCTACGGATAGAGACGAACCCTGCTGCGCGGAGGCGTTATGCGTGACTTGCTTTACGACGAGATGGTAGCCCATCCGTTTCTCGAGCGTGTCCATGTTGGCTTGGTAGGCACCGCCGACCGCGTAGGATGCGGGCGAATTGGGGCCGAGCCAGCTTGGCTTGCTAAGCTCCGTTTGCCTCATCGTTTCGTTAAAGCCCGCGCCGCTGGTCAGACTGGCTTGCAAGCCGCTTGCCCCGCCGTAGAATTCGCCAGCGGAGATGGCGTTGTTCCAGAAGTTCGAATAGGCGGGCTGCTGCTGGCCGATATCGTCCCAGTAGCCGTTCTGCGTGCCGGTGTACCAGCCCCAGGAGGAATCGAAGCTGGGCTGATGGCCGAACATGTCGTTGAACATGCCGAGACCGTTCGCGGAAGCAAGCTGCACGCTTCTGCGGATCATGAGCGAGATACGATCCGTTTTGTTCTGAAAGGCATTGATATAGTGCTGGATGTATTGGTTCGAAATGGAGTTCGGAGGAAATACGCCTGTATAGTTCTGTTCGTTGTTAGGCCCTACGTAAGGCCAGCTGTGGAATTCGCCCCAATGTCCGAGAGAACCGATCTGGACGAAGGCAACGGGGGCGTCTTGGGTGTAGTAGCGGGCTGCGATGGCGTTGATAAGCGTCTGATGGCGCGAGATGAGGGTGGGCGAGCTGTAGTTCGGCGCAAAACCGGTGTTGTTGCCGGCGCCCATGCCGCCGGTGTTGTCCTGATATGCGATACCCGCGGTTCCTTCCGAGGCGATCATGTCGTTGTAGAGCCAGTCGGGAATGTCGCGGTGCGGAGCGCCTGACGGACTGTCCAGCAATAGCCGGAATACGATCCGCACGCCTTGGCTGCGCCAGTAGCCGAATTTGTACTTGGACTCGACGCCGGCCCAGTCGTATACGCCTTTGGTCGGCTCAAGCTCCTTCCAGGTCACCCCGGCATAGACGAGCTTGTGCGGCTGCGCGTACGGACCGCCTTCGGCGCGGGGCGCCCAGCCCTTGAACGGGTTGTTCAGCGGACTGTTCAGCTCGGCCGGGTAGAACGTGGCGGCCGACGCGGCGTGCGGGAAGCTGCCCAAGCTGCCGATGGCGAGCAGCACGGCCATGAGCAGGCGAAAGGTCAGCTTTCGCTGGTCTGACTGGGGATGAGGCAGACGATTTCGGGGGGTGTTGACGGTTTTCATTATGCACCTCCAATATTTTTTGGCGCAAATTATTTCGAGTTTTCGCATAGTTTGCGCACTCAACTAGAGAGTATAGGGCCAATTTTTAGTTATATCAAGCCATTTTTTACTTATCCTCCTCCTATTTGTTCAAAATGATCGTGATTTTGTCGAACATCCACAAAGTTGGTTGACAAAAACGAGGTGCGCAAATTATTCTATTTTTGCATTCGTTTGCGCCAATTTTTTGGCTATGAATCAAAGGGGGAATTGGAATGGTCAAATCTTTATCCGCGCTGCTTGCGTCGGCGCTGCTCGTATCCTCGTTAGGAGCAGGGGCTTCAAACGCCGGAGCGGCGGGAGCTGACGGCTTGGTGCCGCCGTTCGCGGGCACGGCGCAGGAGTGGGAAGGCATCGCGTACGATTCCGTGACCGCGGCGAACGGCCTGGAAGAACTGAAAGCGTTACAGACAGAGCAATCGCTGTTCGTGGCCGTAAGCGGCGGCTCGCAGGCGGAAGCGGGCATTCTGTATATCGACAGCGACAACGACGCGGCGACCGGCTGGGATTCCTTGCTGTGGAGCAACGGCGGAGGAATCGATTACAAGGTGGAGGACGGCGTTCTGTTCAGGTATGGGGCCGGCGCATGGGTAGAGGAGGGGAGCGCGGGCGTTCGGTCGGGTCAAGGATTCGTCGAGATCGGAGTAGATCGAAGCTCTATCGGACTGGCCGATTCGGGCAAGCTGAGAGTCGGCTACGTCGTGGACGGGTCGAGCATGCTGCCCGAGATCGGCGGCCAGATGGTCTCCGTCGACGCTCCTGTCGGAGCCGCTCCCATTGGCGACGGACGGGCGCTTGTCGTGGACGGGAACGCCGGCGACTGGGACGGTCTGGAGCCGCTCATGGCAACGGAGGACGGATTGACGAAAGTGACCGCGAACGTATACGATCGCACGCTTTATATGCTCATTCAAGGACAGATCGACACCAATGAGTTCGCGGACGGCATGTGGGAGCATCTGCTCATCGATGCGGATCGCGATCCGGCGACGGGGAGCTCGTCTTGGGCATGGGCGGATACGCTCGGCTCGGATTATCTCGTCCAGTTCGGCGGACTGTTCAGAAGCGGGTCCGACGGCGGCTGGAGCTGGGAGGATACGGGGACGGCATTTCAGTACGAGAGATCCGGCACGGGCGCGAACAAAGTGATCGAGTGGGCGATTCCGCTGGACGCGCTCGGCGTGGAGGCGCCGGCTGCGGTAAACGTTGCGTTCCTGTCTAATACGTTGTCGGCCCCGCCGGCGGCGGGGGAGCCCGCGTCTCTGCCGCTGCCGTTATCGATCGCGATCGAAGCCGACGGCGATCCTTCCGAATGGGCGGGGGTAGAGCCGTTGTTCGCGACCGCGGGCGACGCGACCAAAGTGTACGCTCACGCAAGCGGAGGGGAGCTTGGCATGCTTATTCGCGGAAGCGTCGATACGAACGAATTCGAGGACGGAGTCTGGGAGCATCTGCTCATCGACGCGGATCGCAATCCGGCGACGGGGAGCGTGTCGTGGGCATGGGCGAACACGCTGGGCGCGGAATACCTCGTTCAATTCGGGCTGCTGTACCGCAGCACCGCCGACGGAGGCTGGGCTTGGAGCGACACCGGGACGGTCTTCGATTATGCCAGGAGCGGCAGCGGAGCGGACAAAATCATCGAATGGAAGCTGCCTTTCGAGGCGCTTGGCCTTGACGAGGCAAGCAGCGCGAACTTGGCATTCCTGACGAATACCCAAGCGGGACCGGATTCCGCCGGCGATCCGGCGACTTTGCCGCTGAAATCGGCGGCCGCGAATATCGCGATCGATGGCGCAGCGGACGATTGGACCGACATCGAAGCGGGCGCAGTACCGACGGGAGCGGGGGCAGAGCTGCGGCTCGCAAGAGATGACAGACGTTTATACACGCTCGTCAAGGGTCGGCAGCTTAATTTGGACAACGTCTACTATATCGACAGCGACGGCGATGCGTCGACGGGCGAGGCGACGAGCCCGTGGACGGGCGCCGGCATGGATTACAAGATCGAGGGAGGCGCCCTCTATGCGTTCGAGAACGAAGCCTGGGCGAAGCGCGGGCCCGTGCGCGAGAGCGTCACGACGGAGACGGCGGAGATGTACGTGTATCTGGAGGACATCGGGGCGACGCCAAGCTCCGGCATCCGCGTCGGTTACATCGGCCGCGGACAGCTCCAGCTGCCCGCGGCGGGAAGCGAAGCGCTAGCCGCGGAGAGTATGGTCGCAGGGCCGACGGACCAAGCGGCCGTCTATCCCAAGGAATACTTTGGCGTGCTGAATAACCCGTACATGGGGTGGGTGCCGTGGGCGAGCAACAAGGACAAGGAAAACGACGAGTCCTACGCCCAGCCGCATCGCACCGTTTATGCGGGCATTTCGTGGAGAGAGCTGGAGCCCGTTCGCGGCCAGTTCGACTGGGAAGGCATCGAGGAGAAATACCAGTTCGGCTTTTGGGCGGAGGCGGGGAACCGAATCAATCTCCGCATCGTCATGGATCTGCCGAATTCGGATCCCGAGCATATGGATATTCCGGACTGGCTGTACGACGCGCTCGACGAGGAGGGCGATCCCGGCGTTTGGTACGACACGGCCGAGATCGGCTCCGGCTTCAGCCCGAACTACAATAGCGAGCTGCTGCTCGCCGAGCATGAGCGGATGGTCGCCGCGGTAGCGGAACGGTACAACGACGATCCGCGCATCGCCTACATCCAGCTCGGCAGCCTCGGGCATTGGGGAGAATGGCACACGTGGCCGGCGGGCTCCGGCGTCTTCCCGACGCTTGGCATCTCCGATCAATACGTACAGCATTATCTTGACGTCTTCACGGGCAAAAAGATCGGCATGCGCAAGCCGTTCCCGATCGCGGAGGAGCAACGGCTCGGCTTGTTCAACGACGTGTTCGGCATCAAGTCCTCCACGAACGAGTGGATCGGCTGGACGCGGAACGGATGGAGCGGCATCGGCGAATTCGTAGATCCGGGCGACGATCCGGCGGAGAAGCTGGCTGCATCGGCGATGCCGGATTTCTGGAAATATTCGTTCTCCGGCGGCGAATTCGCCGAAGGCAATCCGGAGAAGTGGCTCGCGGACGGGGCGATTATGGAATCGCTTCGGCAAATCAGGGAGAGCCACACCTCCTGGCTCGGCCCGAGCGCGCCGGGCGACGTGCCCGCCGGCTCCGGACTGCAGCGGAATCTGGATGCCATGCACAACGCGATGGGGTACAGATTCGTGCTGGAAGCCGCGAAGTTCAGCGCTTCGGCGCTTCCCGGCGACAATGTGGACGTGACGATGCTATGGAACAACAAGGGCGTCGCGCCGTTCTACTTCGATTGGCCGCTGGAGCTGAGATTGGTTGACGAGCATGGCGACGTTGCGGCGGCAAGCGTCTTGGAGAACGCCGACCTCCGGAGCTGGCTGCCCGGACGGAGCGAGGTAACGGGAGCGCTTGCCATCCCTGCCGGGCTGGCTTCCGGCGATTACGCGCTAGCCGTCGCCATTCTTGATCCCGAGACGGAAGCGGCGGGCATCCTGCTGGCTAATGAAGACCGGCTGGCAGACGGAAGCTACAGGATTGGCGACATCCGCATCGGGGCGGGAACTCAGGGCGGGGGAGGCTATCAGCCGCCGGCCGATCCGAGCGAGCCGGACGAACAATACGTGCCGGCGCCGATCGTCGACGGCGAAGCTTACCGCATCGACGTGGCACCAGGAATCCGTCAAGTCGTTATTCCGCTGAAGTCGCTCGTTCAGACCTCGAGTCCGGCAAGACCGTTGGTGCTGCAAGGGGCGGGTTACGCGCTGGAAATTCCTTATGACGTACTGCTTCAGGCAGCGAACGCCGCCGGTCCGGATGACGGGGCGCTGATGACGATCCGCGTGGAGGAGAGCGATGCGAAGAACGCGATCGAGCTTGCGGAGCAGCGCGAATACGCGAAGCTGACTAAGCTCGGAGCCGCTTTCGAGCTCGGAGTAGGCGTAAGAGGAACGGACAAAACGTTCCATGCGTTTGGCGAATTCGCCTCCCCGATCGCGCTAGAGCTGGCGGGTCAAGGGGAGAAGGACGCGTGCCGTTTAGGCGGCATCTACGGAATCGCCTCCGATGGCGGAATGGAATATTACAGGGGGCACTGCAAGAACGGAGCATGGTCCGCCGCCGTTGCGAAACCTGGGCTATACGCGCTTATCGCTTACGACAAACGGTTCGACGACTTGCCGGAAGACCACTGGGCGAATCCGGCCGTCAAGCTGCTTGCGGCGCATCATGTCGTGACGGGAGCAAGCCTGTCGACCTTCGAGCCCGACCGTTCGGTTACTCGCGCCGAATTCGCCGCCATGACGGCGAGAGCGCTAGGCTTGGCGCCGGAGAGCGGCGGGGCGTTCGGCGACGTGGAGGACGACGCCTGGTATGCCGGATACGTCGGCTCGCTGAGCGCGGCAGGCATCGCGAAAGGCGACGCCGCGGGGACGTTCCGGCCGAACGAGCCCATTACGCGCGAGGAGATGGCCGTATTGCTCGCGAGGGCTCTTGGCCTAACGGACGCGGCGAAGGCCGGTGCTGCCTTCAAGGATGCCGCAGCCATCAGCCCTTGGGCCAAGGATGCCGTGCAAGCGCTGCGTCAAGCCGGCTACTTGTCGGGATATCCCGACGGCAGCATGCTGCCGCAAGGAGCGGCTACACGGGCGGAAGCCGCACAGTTGCTCCAATGGATGCTTGGTGTCTAGGAAGTAGCGTAAGCCTGAAGGACGGGTAGGAGTGCGGCGCCTGTCCGTTTTACTGAAAATAGCGTTCCGACGAGATGCTGCCATAGACGGAAAGTGAGGCAATCTAGCTGAAAAATCAGCTATAATGCACCGGTTTGGCGGCTGGCGGGGCAAATATAGCTGAAAAATCAACTATAATGCGCCGGTTTAGTAGCTGAAGGGGCAAATATGGCTGAAAAATCAACTATAATGCGCCGGTTTGGTTGCAGACGGGGCAAATATAGCTGAAAAATCAGCTATAATGCGCCGGTTTAGTAGCTGAAGGGGCAAATATGGCTGAAAAATCAGTTACATTGCCACGGTAATCGCTCGTAAATCGCCGAATGGCTTCGATAAAGGTTTCTTAAAAAATTGGCGCAAATATTCGGCGAGATTTTCAAAGGGATGAGTTACTTTGCCACACCCTTACATGACATGTGAGAAGCCGTTATTCAAGCAAATTCTCATTGACAAGGCTCAAATATTGGATTAATATTTAAGTAACATTTGGCGCAAATATACGGAAATTTGACGAAAATATTTGGCGCAAAAAAATATTAACCAAGCAGACAACAAGGGAGAGAGTACGATGGGCAAAATCGGCATGGCGTTTATCGGCGTAGGAGACATGGGTTCGCATCACGCGATGGGGTTCGACCGGATCCCCGGCTGCGAGGTCCGTTACATTTGCGACTTTCATGAGGGCAACGTCGCGAGAACGTTAAAGGAGCTCAAGAACAGCACGCCTATCATAACCGGCGATTACAAGGAGCTCCTTCATAAAGAAGATATCGACGCCGTCGTGATCAGCGTTCCGAACTACCTGCACCGGGAAGTGGCCGTTGCGTTCCTGCGGGCAGGCAAGCATGTTTTCCTGGAGAAGCCGGTTGCGCCGACGATCCAGGATTGCGACGAGATTATCCGCGAAGCGGAGAAGAGCGGCAAAATATTGCAGATCGGACTCGTCTATCGGTATTCCAACTTGTACCGGAGAATGGCGAAGGAAATCGGCTCCGGCCGGCTCGGCCAAGTGTCGATGATGTGGTGCAAGGAATTCCGGGATCCGTTCCCTCCGGCGGACTGGTTCTACGACTCGTCGAAGTCCGGCGGAGCGCTGGTGGAGAAGGATTGCCACCACTTCGATATTTTCAACTGGATGATCGGCTCGCGTCCGCGCCGCGTATTCGCTTCCGGCGGCCAGCATGTGATCCGGAATGGAGAGGAGCGGGTCATTACGAACTCGTACTCCCACTATCCGCCCAAGGCCATCTCGGACAGCTCCATCGTCGATCACGCTTGGGTCATCGTGGAATACGAGAACGGCAGCAAGGCGAACCTCGGGCTTTGCATGTACTTGCAGCCCCGCAATCTGATGGAGGACGGACTGGAGTTCGGCTTGATCGGCAATAACGGCGCGCAGATGACGGCCAAGAAGGATTCGAGAATCGGCATCTTCGGCGGCGACGACTTCACGAAGGAGTACATCGACGTAGACGTCAAGTCGGACTCCATCGCCGGAGGACATACGGGCGGCCAGCGGCAACGCGAGGACTTCGTCGATTGTATCCGCACCGGCAGGCAGCCGTTCGCTAACGGTAAGATCGGGCGGGACGCTCTGCTCGTGGCGCTGGCGGCCGAGAAGTCCGTGCGCGAGGAACGTTACGTCTACATCGACGAGATTACGGAATGAGGTGGTCCTTTGTTATCGTCTAGCAAGCTTGATCAATGGAAGTTTCTGGCCTTCATCGGTCCGTGGCTGGTCGGGTTTACGCTGTTCTTCCTGATTCCGTTCGGCACCGCGGTCTTCTACGCCTTCACGGATGCTCGCCTGCCGGGCGCGATGGACGTAAACTTCGTCGGCTGGGATAATTTCGCTCTCCTGATGGACGATGAAATCTTTGGCAAAAGCGTGGCGAACACGCTCTACTTCGTGCTCCTCGGCGTGCCCGTCGTCACGATCGGCATGCTGCTGATCGCCTTGCTGCTGAACCTGGACGTGAAGGGCATCGCGTTGTTCCGGACCTTCTATTATTTGCCCACGCTCGTGCCGATCGTCGCGACGGTCATTATTTGGCGGCTCGTGTTCAACTCGGAATTCGGCGTGCTCAACGCGTTTCTCGGCATGTTCGGCATCGACAAGGTGAACTGGCTCGGCAGCGCGGGAATGATCAAACCCGTCATTATTATGCTTCAGGTATGGATATCCGGAAGCGGCGTGCTCATCTTCCTGGCCGCGCTCAAGGGCGTGCCCGCGCATCTGTACGAAGCGGCGCGCATCGACGGAGCCGGCGTCGTCAGGCGTTTCTTCTCCATCACGCTGCCGATGATCAGCCCGTCGATCCTGTTCGTGATCGTCATCCAGACGATGTACAACTTCCAAATGTTCACCGAAGCCATGCTTCTGTCTAACGGCGGACCGAATTATGCTTCGTATACGTATGTGTTCAACATTTACAAATCGGCTTTCACGGACTTGAAGTACAGCATGGCGATGGCGCAATCGATGATTCTGTTCGCCATGATACTCGCGGTCACCCTGTTCATTCTGAAAGCTTCCGACAGATTCGTGTATTACGAGGGAGAGAAGAGGGGGTAGCCTTGGTGAGAGTTTCGTACAAAAAAAGCAAAGCCTTGTCCAAAATCGCGAGCTACGCGCTCTTGACGGCCGTTCTTGCATTGTTCACGGGCCCGCTGTTCTGGATGCTGTCCACGATGCTGAAGACGAAGGCGGAGACTTACAGATTCCCGCCCACGATTCTCCCGCACGACGCGACGCTCGATGCCTTCAGCCGGTTGTTCACCGTTCAGCCGCTGATGTGGCAATGGATCGGCAACTCCGTCATCATCTCCGTGCTGGTCGCGGTGGGCACGGTGCTTTCCAGCTCGCTGACCGCTTACGGCTTCGCCCGCTTCGACAACCGGCTCAAGAACGGGTTGTTCTTCATCGTCCTGATGACGCTGATGATTCCCGCGTCGGTCATGATCGTGCCGTCGTTCGTGCTGTTCACGAGACTGGGCTGGATCGACACCTGGCTGCCGCTGATCGTTCCGGCATGGCTGGGCGGAGCGTATTACATCTTCTTGTTCCGGCAATTTTTTATGACCATTCCGCGCGAGCTCGACGAGGCTACCTTCCTCGACGGCGGCGGCCGATTCTCGGTTTATTGGCGCATCATAATGCCGCTGTCCAAGCCGATCATCGTGACGGCCTCGATCTTCGCGTTCGTGTTCTCCTGGCTGGACTTCCTTGGTCCGTTCCTGTATCTGAAGTCCAGCGAAAATTATACGCTCAGCGTCGGGCTTCAATTCCTGATCGGCCAAACGAGTCAGGACTTCCCCGCGCTGGCGGCAGGCGCGTTCATCAGCATCCTGCCAATCGGTATCATCTACTTCTTCGCGCAAAAGTATATCGTCGAGGGGGTGGTGCTCACCGGTTCGAAGGGGTAGTCGGTACGGCAAGCGGAGTCATGCAAGGCATCATCATACCAAATTGTTCGAAAAGGGGAGCTTGATCCATGTTGGTTTCGAAAAAATTAGTTTGGGTTGTATGCTTGGTGTTTGTAGTTTCCATGGCGTTGATAGGCTGCAGCGGCAATAATAACGGCGGAACGAATGGGGCGACAAACGGGGCGACGAACGGAAACGCCGCGGAAGAAACGCAGAAGCCGGAAGAGAAAGTAACGATCACCTATTCCCAATGGGGAACGGCCGAGGAGCTTCAGCGCATTCAAGAGCTGCTCGATCAGTTCATGACGGCCAATCCTAACATTACGGTCAAGCTGGAAGGAAAAGACTGGGGCAGCTATTGGGACGGCTTGACGGCGAACGCCGCGGGCGGCACGCTTCCCGACGTGATGAAGACCAGCTACGCGTTCATCGAGAAGTACGCGGAGCTCGGCATCTTCAAGGAGCTGGACGGCTTGCTCTCTAGCAATGGCTTCAACCTCGCCGATATCGACAACAGCATGCTCGGCTTGCATCAATACGGCGGCAAGCAGGTGTCGATGCCGATCGATGCCAACGTCATCATGTTCTACTACAACAAGGACCTGTTCGACAACCCCGCTACGAACCCTAAGGGCGCGGCTTATCCGGAGAAGATGCCGACCTGGGATCAAATCTCCGAAATCGCGACCAAGATGACGCTTGACGCGAACGGCAAAAATCCGGGCGAGGACGGCTTTGATGCCGGCTCGATCAAGCAATGGGGACTTTCCCTCGTGCCGGGCTCGACGATGGACTGGTTCCTTGAGCCGATGCTCTGGTCTAACGGCGCCAAGCTGATCAACGACGACAACACGCTGGCGCTGGATACGCCGGAAGCGCAGGAAGTGCTGCAATATTTTATCGACATGACCAAAAACACGAACATCAACACGACGCCGGCGCAGATGGAAGGTCTCGGCGGCCAAGCGAACCTTGGCATTACGACGGGCAAAGTCGCCATGAATGCCGGCGGCAGCTGGAATACGACGCATTACAAGGAAGCGGGCATCAACTACGGCATTACGCATCTGCCTAAGTTCGATACGACGCAAACGGTCGTGCAGCCGGCGGGCGTGGCGATGAGCGCTTCGACGAAACACGAGGAAGCGGCCTATAAGCTGCTTTCGTGGCTTGCCGGTCCGGACGGGCAAACGGCGCTTGCGAACCAAGGCTTCGCCATTCCGGCCAACAAGGCCGCTTCGGGCGCTTACGTTCAAACGGCGGGCGAAGACTTCGGCATATTCCTGGAAGCGCAGAAGTACGGCATTATCTCTCCGTTTACGGTGAAGAAGACGGATCTCGTCTGGACGTACGGCGAGCAAGTGATGAAGGGGCCGCTGGCCGGAGAAGGCGATTTGACTGCGGCGATTGCCGATTTGGCTTCCAAGATTCAATAAGCCGACGTTGCCCGTAAACCGACGGCTATGCGTTATGAATGCGAAATAAACGAGCTTACATGAAGAACCGTGGATTCGTTGCCGATTGTGGCGAATCCGCGGTTTTTATATTATGTAAGATTTCCTAACATTAATTTCGATATTTCGATTGACAATGTCTCCTCTTTTTCTTAATATAATAACATGGTGGTAGCAATTATCGAAATATCGTCTTAGATCAGCCTGATATTAAGAGTGAAGCTATAAAATTCCAATTAAAAAGAGGTTATTTAATTACATCGTATTATTATATAGGTGAGGTTGGTGTTAGGTGTCATGTCCGAGAAGCGAGATCAGGAATATATTAAAAACATGAATCGAATACTGGTGCTGGACAAAATCAGGAAGCACCGACCCGTATCGAGAGTGGAACTGGCGAAACTGACGGATATGAGCGCCACTGCGATCGGAAGAATCGTAGGCGACCTGATCGATGCCGGCTTGGTCAAGGAGACGGACCAGCACTCCTCCGGGGTCGGCCGCAAGGCCACCATGCTGGATCTTGAAGTCCATTCCATCGTGTCTGTTGGCGTAGAGGTCGACAGGAACAGAGTTCGAATAGGCCTTGTCGATCTTGAGGACAAGATGTTCGCGCAGAGAGAAGTACGTCTGGATCGTAGGTTCTCCGCGCCGGACCGGATTCGGGAGGCGATCGAGGACAACGTGCGCGCCATGTTCGAAGAGCATCGGCTGGAATTCGCAAGCTGCATCGGAATCGGCATCGGGATTCCCGGGGTCGTCGATCCCGCATCCAGAACGGTCGTGTTCTCCGCTCAGATGGGATGGTCGAGCGTAAATATAGCGGAGAAGCTAGAGGAACGGCTCGGATTGCCCGTCATGCTGGACAATGATCTGAAAGTAAAGGCGCTCGGCGAGAGCGAAATGGCCAGCGCCGCTGACAAAGGAATCGAGGTATTGATCAGCATTGGCAGCGGCGTCGGTTCCGCGGTTGTGATGGATGGCCGAATTTATCGAGGTGCCAATAATATCGCGGGAGAAATCGGACATTCGACGGTAGATCCGAACGGCAAGCTATGCGAATGCGGCAAACGGGGCTGTCTGCAAACGTATATTACGGATCTTGCGATGCTCCAGGAAGCCAATCAGATTAAGCAGGTAGACAACGTGGGCGAGCTGTACGCATTCATGAGGCAAGGAGAGCGCTGGGCTTGCAATATCGTGGATCGTGCCTGTATGTATATCGCCATGACGATTAATAACGTGGTCTGCACGTACAATCCCGACTCCATTATTTTGACGGGCGACTTCATCGATATCGGCCCGGATATTATGGAGCAGGTGAGAGGCAAGCTGAAAGACTTTATATGGGAGCCGTTCGTCGGCACCTTCGAGTTGACCCGTTCGAGGCTCGGCGATCAAGCCGTTCTAGCCGGAGCGGCCAAGCTGGCCTTGCAGAGTTATTTGAGCAACGGCTTGCAGACCAAATTTCAGTCGTAAGAGAGGAGTTCGTTCGTTATGCCAACCGTGCTGGTCAGAGAATATCGAGGAAATGTAGAAGAGTGCGTTCATTACGGTCACATATGCGGGGTTGACGACAAGCGGAAGATCGTTTATTGGACTGGGGATCCAGAGGCGGTTACTCCTCTGAGATCGTCCGGCAAGCCGTTTCAAGCGATTCCGGTCGTGCGGCACGGGGCGGACGAGCGGTACGGATTCTCCGACGCGGAAGCGGCGATTACGATCGGATCCCACCGGGCCGAGCCATTCCATGTCGAGGTGCTGGAATCCATGCTGCGCAAAACGGGCATCTCCGAGGAGCAGCTTATCTGCCATCCCACCTACCCGCTAAGCGTTTATGCAACAGAGGAGCTTCTGCGGGAGCGCAAGCCGAAGCGGTCGATCTATCACAACTGCTCGGGAAAACATCTAGGCATTCTTGCATTATGCAAGGCAATGGGGTACCCCACGGAGGGCTACGGCAGCCTGGAGCATCCGGCGCAGCAGGAAATCGTGGAGACGCTTGCCGAATTGGCGGAGGTATCGAGGGAGGAGATCGGTCTCGGAACGGATGGATGCGGCTTTCCCGTATTCTCATTATCGCTCCGCGCGCTTGCGGTTGCTTATTTGAAGCTCGCTTGCCCCGACTTGATACCGAATCCTGAACTGCGGGCGGCGGTCGTCAAGATCGTGAGCCGTATGAACGCCCATAGCGAGATGATCGCCGGATCGGACCGGATATGTTCAAGCTTGCTGCTGGACCCCAACATTGTGGCCAAAGGCGGGGCGAAAGGGGTGTATTGCTTTGGTCTCAAGGAAGAGCGCCTTGCCTTCGCGCTGAAGGTGGAGGACGGGTCGGAGGACGAATGGCCCATTATCGTGGCTTCGATTCTGGAGCAGATCGGGTACCGCAACCGCCAGACGATCGAGCGGCTGTACGCCCTGTGGCCAGTGGAGATCCGCAACGACAACCGTCTCGTAGTGGGACACAACAAAACCGTATTTACGTTACATTCTACTATATAACGTAATGAACGGTCCTTCAGTTCGGGACCGGAACAAACACACAGAGAAGCAACAAACCTGAGGAGGAGAGTTCGGATGAAGAGAAACTGGCTGTTGGGGATGTCTGTTTTATTGGTTCTTAGCTTGATATTGGCCGCATGCGGAGGGAACAAGGAGAACGAAGAGGGTGCTACGAATGTTGGGGAGGGCGGGGAGAAGGTAAGCTTATCTTACCTGGATCCCATTCCGAGTCCCGAAAGAACCGCATTCATGAAGGATTTGATCCAAAAATTCGAGGATCAAAACCCGAATATCACTGTTGAATACATGTCCGTTCCATGGGACGAAGCGAATAAAAAATGGATGACGATGGGCGCGGCGGGCATCCTCCCGGACGTCATCAGCGTTGACGATACGTCGCTGTCCGGATTAGCTTCGGCAGGTTACCTGAAGAGCCTTCAATCCTACTACGATGGATGGGATCAGGTCGGCAATTTGACGGAAGCGGCCAAGCAAGCCCGAAACAAATTCAAGAACGAGGTTTATGCGATACCGGACGCCTTCCTGCTGCAGGGGTTGTTCATTCGAGACGACTGGTTCAAGGAGAAGGGATTGCCTGCATCGATCGAGACCTGGGACAACTATTTCGAATACGCGGAGAAGCTGACGGACGAGAGCAAAGGCCAATACGGCATTTCGTTCCGCGGAGGAGCTAACGGCATTATTAGGGCAATGGAATATGTTATGGCCGCGACGCATTCGGACGGTTGGTACGATGAGAACGGCCAATCCATCCTGTACTCGCCGGAAGGCAAGGAAGCGTTCAAACGGTTTTACGATCTGTTCCTGAACGGGTATTCGCCGAAGGAGTCCGTGAATTGGGGCTTCAACGAGATGGTGCAGGGCTTCATGACCGGACAAGCCGGCATCTTGAACCAGACGCCGGAAGTCATCGCGGTCGCGCAGAAGAACATGCAGGAAGGAACATGGAACGTCGTGCCGATGCCGAAGGCCGATGACGGAAAACGCTACATTTTCTGGGGCTTTACGGCAGCATACGCCATGTCCGCCAATACGGAGCATAGCGATGAAGCGTGGAAGCTGATCTCCTTCTTGAGCTCACCGGAGAACAATCTGGCATACAGCAAGGCGAACACGAGCATTCCGATCTATGCAGACAACGTCAAGGATCCATTCTTCAGCGAAGGACCGATTGCGGGTTATGCCGGATCGATGGCGGATTCCAACATCGTATTTGCCGGACCGCCAAGCTATCTGACTCGTCTTGGCGAATTCACGGGCACGTATTCGGTACAAGAAACGCAGAAGTATATGACGGGCGCGCAGGATTTGGATACAACGGTCAAAAACCTGGCGGATTGGCTTACGAATGAGCAAACGGCTTATTTGAAAGAAAACCCGCAGTCTTAACCGAAGGCGCAGGCAATGGCATGCATAGCTTCCGGCTATGCATGCCATGCAATTAAACCAAGGTGGTGCTACACATTATGTCAGCTACGAATCCATCCGCCAACCGGCAGCTCGGAAGCCGCCGCAAGAAGTCATTCCGCAAGATCGAGCCTTATTTGCTGCTGCTGCCCGCGTTATTGATCGTGCTCGCCTTCTTTGCATATCCGGTGGCCTCCTCGTTTAGGCTTGCCTTCATGCATTACGTTCTGTTCGAGCCTAATAACATCGGATTCTCGGGCTTGGATAATTTCAAGTCTCTGTTATCGGATTCGGCGATTGCGGGGGTGTTGTTGAATTCCCTCATTTGGGTCGTGTCGGTCGTCAGTCTGCAATTCGTGCTGGGCTTCGCCTTGGCGCTCGCCCTCAACAAGAACTTCAAGGGCAAAGGCATGTATCAGGCGATCGTCTTCCTGCCATGGGCCGTATCCGCGTTTCTGATTGGCATGATCTTCAAATGGATGTTCAATGAACGCAACGGCTTGATTAATGAGCTGCTGCTGAATTTGGGCATCATCCACAAACCGATTGCTTATCTGGCGATATCGGGCACGTCCATTATTCCGGTTATTATCGCGATGATTTGGTACGGCGTACCTTTTTTCGGAATTATGATTTTGGCTGCTTTACAATCCGTCCCGCACGAAATGTACGAGGCCGCGGAGATGGACGGCGCTGGCCGCGCGAGAATACTGTTCCAAATCACGATGCCTTACATTAAACCTACGATTGTGTTGACTTTGCTCCTGAGGGTGATTTGGGTATTCAACTCTGCGGATCTGATCTATATCATGACCGGGGGAGGCCCCGCGAACAGCTCGGACAATCTTCCGTCCTATATGTTCAATAAAATCGGCTACTCCACGGACTTCGGGCAAGCTTCCGCACTAGGCGTGTTCATGCTCGTCGTTCTGACGCTATATACGATTTTCTTTCTTCGTATTACAAGATTCAAGGAAGCGGGGGATATTTGATGGCAAGCTATCTGCGCGCGCGTTTCCCCGGTTATGTTCGCTTCGTTCTTCTTTCGGCCTTTCTATTGGGTACGCTGCTTCCCTTTTATTGGCTGTTCGTCACGTCATTAAAGGACAGGCTTGAAATATACGGCCCTGTGCTGACCTTATGGCCGAGTAATCCGACTTGGGCCAATTACATCGAGACGTTCCGAACCTCGGACTTTCTTACCTATTTCCTGAACAGTTTAATCATTAGCGTAAGCAGCGGGCTGCTCGTGCTTGTGGTCTCTATCTTCGGCGGTTATGCCCTCGCCCGTTACCGCTTCAGGGGCAAAGGGTTTTTATTGCTCGTGTTTTTGACCACCCAGATGGTGCCGGTCATGGTTCTGCTCGTGCCGCTGTTTATCGTATTTGGGAAGCTGGAGCTGCTTAACACGCTGAGCGTGCTGGTCATTACGTATACGGCGATCAATATCCCCTTCTGCTTGATTACGATGTCGGGCTTCTTCCAGCAGACGCCCGTTGCTCTCGAGGAAGCGGCCATGATTGACGGCTGCGGCCGTTTTATGACGGTCCTCCTGATAACGTTGCCCATTATGCTCCCGGGTCTCGTAGCCACGTTCGTCTTCGCTTTTACGGGAGCATGGAATGACTTGTTCTTCGGCGTGATGTTTACGACCAGCGAACATGTCAAGACCGTGCCGGTCGGGCTGAACAGCTTCGTGCAGAAGTTCGACGTCAACTGGGGAGAAATGAGCGCCGGAGGGATGTTGTCCCTTATTCCGGTGGCGATCTTGTTCGCGATCGTACAAAGATATATCGTTGCGGGCTTGTCGCAAGGCGCGGTAAAAGGTTAGGGCAAGCGGAGAAACAATCCGCGGAATTTCAATGACGGGAGAAAATTTACTATGATGATAGAGGTTATTGCGACATGCGTGGACGATGTTCTGCAAGCGGAAGAAGGAGGCGCGGACCGCATTGAGTTGGTGACGGGTCTTCAAGAGGGCGGAATGACTCCGAGCATTGGACTTGTGGAAGAAGGGCTTGCCGCAACGAATCTGCCGGTGCACGTTATCGTTCGTCCGCACAGCCTGACTTATTGCTACGACGAATTCGATATCCGCGCCATGGTGCGGGATGTGCTCGAAATTCGGCGGCTTGGCGCGGCCGGCGTCGTCGTCGGGGCTCTTACGGCGGAAGGACGGATAGACAAGGAGAGTCTGCTTCCCGTACTGGAAGCGGCGGCAGGAATGAACGTAACCTTCAATCGGGCTTTCGACGAAACAAGAAATTTGGAGGAAGCGCTAGAGGATGTGCTTGGGCTTCCCGGCGTCAATCGATTATTGACTTCGGGCGGACAAGCCAGCGTGCTCAATGCAGCATCGAAGATCATCCAATTGAAAAAAAGGCTGGACGAGACTTCGGTTGCGCTGCTGGCGGGAAGCGGATTAACGGTAGAGGGCATCGACGCATTCGTGGAGGCGACCGGCGTTCAAGAAATCCATTTTGGGCGAGGCGTGCGATCAATCATAAATGGGAAGGTGAGAGTCGATCCCGCGAAGATTCAACACATCAAGAATACATTCATCAAGTGAGGTCGGCAATGAACAACAACCTGACAAATATCGATATAGGGATTGATCTTGGCGGTACGAAGATACTTGTCTTATTGACGGATGAGACGGGGGCCGTTTTTGCGCGGGGCAAATCGCCAACGCTCCCCGAGAGAGGCGTTCAAGACACGATCGAACGGCTGACGGGGCTGGTCGAGCGGGTGCTGACGGATAGCAGCGCAGGCGGAAAAGCATACCGTATTCGAAGTATTGGCATCGCCGTGGCCGGCATTCTGGAGCCGGTCTCCGGGACGGTTGTTCTAGCTACGAATTTGCGTTGGCGCGATGTTCCGATTTGCTCCATCCTGGAGAAACGTTTTTCGGCGCCTGCGCGAGTGATTAATGACGCCAATGCCGCGGCATTAGGCGAATGGCGCGCGGGTGCCGGCAAAGGCTCGAAGGATATGGTGTTCGTAACCGTCTCTACAGGGATCGGAGGCGGTATTGTGAGCGGAGGCCGGCTTATTCTCGGCGCAAGCGACAGCGCTGCGGAACTTGGGCATATCAGCATTGACCGATCCGGTCCGTTATGCGCTTGCGGCAATCGCGGCTGCATCGAAATGTATGCCGCGGGGCATTCCATTGTCCGACTTGCCAAAGAAGGCATCACGAAAGGGCAAGCCGACGGTACGGCGATCCTGAAAGCTTGCGGCGATGATTTGGACGCTCTAACGGCAGAGCATGTCGCGACGGCGGCGTCGAGCGGCAACGAACTTGCCAAAAACATTATCGCGAACGCCGGAACGGCATTGGGGCAAGGCATCGTCTCCATGATTCATCTGATCAATCCCCGGCTGGTTATACTCGGAGGCGGCGTATCCCGTATTGGCGGTCTGCTTCTCGAACCGATGAAGCGGGTTGTGCAAGAACAAGGAATTCCCGGACTAGTCGATCAGGTTTCACTGCTTCCTGCAAAGCTCGGCGAAGAGGCAGGGGGCGTAGGGGCCGCTATGTGGCGTCAATACGAAGTGGACAGTTTGTCGGGATGTGTCTGATTCCGGTCAGCCCATCGACCGAACCCGCATGAGGGCTCGGCCGATGGGCTTTTTCCGTCTTGGCGAAAGTCTGCGCCTAATGATCTATTTGTGATGTTGGGGCAAAAATAATAACAATAAAAAAGTTTGCCCCAAACGGTAATTTTTGATATAACTAAGGGGTACGGAAGGGGGATGCCATTCTTGGTCAAGTTAAAGGATATTGCCGAACAAGTAGGGGTATCGGTGTCGACCGTATCCCGCGTAATCAACCATGACGTTAGCCGCTCGGTGAACGAGGCAACGCGCAATCGCATATTGGAAGCCGCACAAACGTTGGGCTACAGGACGAACAAAACGGGCAAACCGGCGAAAGGCAAACGGGAATCGGCAGCAATGGCATTCCGCGTGGGCTGCGTCGTCGCCGTCCCTCAAAATAAATACAATCACCCTTATTTCTCGATCATTCTCGAGGGTATCGAGCGAGGTTTGTCGGCGCAAGGTTGCCGCCTCGAATTTATTCACAGCATGGAGTCGGCCATGGATACGAGCCGCTTGCAGCAGCTCGTCAAAGAGCATTCCATCGACGGGGTAATCGTGGTAGAGGGCATCCAGGCCGAGGCCTATCAGTGGATCAAAAAAAACGTGCGCGCCGTGGTCGGTATCGACATCGCGGACAACGAGGTGCCCGTTATCGCCTATGACCGCGTCGCGGCGGCGAAGGCAGCCGTCGCGCATCTCATCGCGAAGGGGCATCGCGAGATCGGCTTCATCGGAGGCCCCGGCCGGTTCGGCGAGGTGCAGAAGGAGAAGCGTTACCGCGGCTACCGATACGCGATGGAAGAGGCGGGTTTGCCGATTCATCCCGAGTGGGTCATCAACGTCAATTGGGACGTATCTCAAAGCTACGAGACGGTCAAGGAAGCGATGGAAAGGGCCGGACGTCATCCCAGCGCTTTCTTTGCCGCAAGCGACATGATGGCGATTCCTGCAATGAGAGCGGTTACGGAGCGCAAGCTTAGCATTCCCGAGGACGTCGCGTTCTTCAGCGTGGACAACATCGAGCTGTCGCAATTCACGTCGCCGCCGCTATCGACCATCCACGTTCCCAAGATGGAGATGGGCATGATCGCCGCCAAAACGTTGATCGACTACCTGAACCGGCAATATACGATACCGGTCAAAATCTGGGTGCCTTACGAGCTGAAGCTGCGCCATTCCTCCTCGGATCAATAAGCGTACAAGCTTACAGCATACTGAAGAGAAGCCGCCGTTATGACCCCGCCAAGAAGCGGCGTCATAACGGCGGCTGTTTTTGTTAGGATTTTAGTAGAGAGAACGTTTCTATATATACGGTACGGGGGTATTGTAAATTTAAGTTGATCTATATACCTAGGTGGGGTATACTGGGGTCAGGCAAGGATGAATGTACACCGTTTGATCGACAATAAACCATAGAGACCAGAGCAGGATAGGAGCGTGTCATACACCATGGGGAGAGAGCAAGAACAGATAAATAGCAGTGAAGCGGCGCCCAGGCAAGTAACCTTCGATATATCGGGCATGACCTGCGCGGCCTGCGCGAACCGGATCGAGAAAGGGCTGTCCCGCATGCCGGGCGTGTCCAGCGCTGCCGTCAACTTTGCAATGGAGACGGCGACCGTCTCTTATTCGCCGGTCGAATTAACGATCTCCGGCATGGAGGACAAGGTCAAGCAGCTTGGATACGGGGCGATCGTCAAGAAACAGGATGCAAGCGTTGCGGAGAGAAGAGCAAAGGAACTCGGGCGCCAGCAACGTAAATTATGGATCGCCGCGATCCTTTCGCTGCCGCTCCTATGGAGCATGGTCGGCCACTTTTCCTTCACGTCGTGGATGTACGTGCCGGAGCTGTTCATGAACTCTTGGTTTCAGCTGCTCTTGGCCACGCCGGTGCAATTCTACGTCGGAGGCGCCTTCTATGTCGGCGCCTACAAGGCGCTTCGAAGCCGCGCCGCCAACATGGACGTTCTCGTTTCGTTGGGAACCTCGGCCGCTTATTTCTATAGTCTCTACTTGACGTTCGATTGGTATGCGCTGCAATCCGCGGGACATGGAGGACACGGCGCCCCTGCGCTGTATTACGAAACAAGCGCGGTTCTGATCACGTTAGTCGTGATGGGCAAGCTGTTCGAGCTGAAGGCGAAGGGAAGAACGTCGGAAGCGATAAAGTCGCTTTTGAGCCTGCGGGCGAAGACGGCAACCGTCGTTCGGGAAGGCGCGGAGCTTTCCATTGCGGTGGAGGACGTCGTGCGCGGAGATGTCGTGATCGTCAAACCCGGGGAGAAAATACCCGTGGACGGTATCGTGATTGAAGGCGTGTCCGCGGTCGACGAATCCATGCTGACCGGCGAGAGCCTGCCCGTCTCCAAGACTGCGGGCGATACGGTTATCGGGGCGACGATGAACAAGAACGGCAGTCTGCGCTTTCACGCGACCAAGGTCGGCAAGGATACGGCGCTCGCGCAAATCATTAAGGTCGTCGAGGAAGCGCAAGGCTCCAAGGCGCCGATCCAGCGGGTCGCGGACGTCATCTCCGGCATATTCGTGCCGATTGTCGTCGCGATCGCCGTCGTTGCTTTTGCGGTCTGGTACTTCTTCGTTACGCCGGGCGACTTTGCGGGATCGCTGGAAATCGCGATCGCGATTCTGGTTATCGCTTGTCCTTGCGCGCTCGGCCTGGCCACGCCGACCTCCATTATGGCGGGATCGGGACGAGCGGCGGAGCTTGGCGTGTTGTTCAAGGGCGGCGAGCATCTGGAGCATACGCACGCCATCGATACCGTCGTCCTGGACAAGACGGGAACGGTGACCAATGGCAAGCCCGAGCTAACCGATGTTATAGCCGTGCAGGAGGAGAACGAGTTTTTGCGTCTGGTGGGAGCGGCGGAACGCCGTTCGGAGCATCCTTTGGCGGAAGCCATCGTAGCGGGAATCGAAAAGCGCGGAATCGCGCTGCCCGATACGGGGTCGTTCCAAGCGATCCCCGGAAACGGTATCGAAGCCGTGGTAGAAGGGCGCGGCGTCCTCGTCGGCACGCGTCGCTTGCTGGAGGGGAGGGGCATCGACGCTTCCCGGGCTTACGACGAGATGTCCGCGCTTGAGCGCTCCGGCAAGACGGCGATGCTGGCGGCGATCGACGGGGAATACGCCGGGCTCGTGGCGGTAGCCGATACGATCAAAGAAACCTCTGCGGCCGCCGTCGCCCGGCTCCGGGAGATGGGCATCGACGTCATCATGATGACCGGCGACAACGAGCGGACCGCTGCCGCGATCGCCGCTCAAGTAGGCATCGAACGTGTTCTCGCGGAGGTGCTGCCGGAGGGCAAAGCCGAAGAAGTGCGCAAGCTTCAGACGGCGGGGCGCAAGGTCGCGATGGTGGGGGACGGCATTAACGACGCGCCGGCGCTTGCCACCGCCGATATCGGCATGGCGATCGGCACCGGAACGGATATCGCGATGGAAGCGGCGGACGTCACGCTGATGCGGGGCGATCTGACGAGCATTCCCGACGCGATCGAGATGAGCCGAAGAACGATGGCGAACATCAAACAGAATTTATTCTGGGCGCTCGGCTACAACACGCTGGGCATCCCAATCGCGGCCATCGGCCTTCTAGCCCCTTGGGTGGCGGGGGCCGCGATGGCGCTGAGCTCCGTATCGGTTGTGCTCAACGCGCTTCGTCTTCAGCGGGCTAAAGTGAGGTAATTGAAGCATGTCAAGCCCGCATTGGGGCGTTTGTGACAAAATGATGATTTCTGTATGGAATTAACAATATCCTTAACCTTCTACTATTGATAACCGATAGGATTAATAGTAGAATGTTCCTATTCGTTGTCAATGTTTACTAATTTGTTTGGGCACATTGTACAATCACATACCTGCAAATCCGTCGAAAGGCGTGAGACGCAAAGCTATAGGGACTACTTCTCGCGGAGAAATGTCAGCCAGTTGCATGGTTTTGAACTGAGGCATGCCTATGGTCACATATAGGCATGCCTCTTTTTGCCTATTAAGAACATACAGAGAATCATAGGAGAGAGGTAGAGAGAATGGAGAGCCTGAATATTCGCGCCTTATTTCCCAGCGACGACGGTAACCTACAACAAAGAAATCACTTCATAGAGCTGGTCCAACAAATCGTGGAAGGAGTCGATGATTTAAAGGATCCCGAAGCCGTTCATTTGAAAGGAAGCAAAGAGAGGGGGCAGCATTTCTATCGCGAGCTGACGGCGTCAAGCCGCATTCCGGAGGGCGGAAGTCCACAAGACCAAGTGAACGAGGAATTGCTTAAGCTGCTGCATGGACATCCGTATCACACCAAATATTTTTTGACCAATATTTTGCCGATGGCGAGCACGCCGGGCATTCTCGGCATGTTAACCGCGTTTATGGTAAACGGCAACAATCTGTGGGATGTATACGGGCCCGCCGGAGCGGAGGCCGAGGTTCGCGTCGTCGCGATGATGTCGGATCTTGTCGGATACAAGCCGTCAGAGAGCGGCGGCTATACGACTTGGGGCGGTCAGGGCGCGATCTTTACCGGACTGCGGATAGCCATTAACAAACACGACTCGTCCATCAAAAAAGCAGGCGTGCCTCACAATCTGTACGCCTTCTGCTCGGAAGCGGCTCACTATAGCTTGTTCAAATCGATGGAAGCGACGGGGCTCGGCACAAACAATCTCATCAAGGTAAGAACGCGCGAGGATAGCTCCATGGACGTTCAGGATCTTCAGGCGAAGATGGAGCAAGTGATTATGCGGGGCGGAGTGCCCGTCTACATCGTGGCCACGACGGCGACAACGGATGCCATGGGCATCGATAACATCGAAGAGATTGCCAAAGCTGCCGAGACCTTGACGGCTAAGTACGGCATGCGAAAACCGCATATTCATGCGGATTCGGCGCTTGGCGGATTTTTTGCATTTTTTAACGATTACGACTTCGAAGGCAATCCGCTGCAGATCGGCGAGGAAACGCTGGAGGCGCTTGCGGCGATCCGCGAGCGGATGCGGCACTTGCGACTTGCGGATTCGCTTTGCTTCGATTTTCAGAAGCTTGGCCAAACGCCTTATTCCACCAGCTTGTTCCTGGTGAAGCAGGCAGCCGACTTGAAGCTGGTCGATCTGGAGCCGGACGAGACCCCGTACGTTGGACATCGCGGCTACGGCGACTACCATACGAGCTATACGCTGGAATGCTCCAGAATGGGCAGCTCCATCAGCATCCTGAGCGCCTTGCTGGCTTTCGGAGCCGAAGGCTACCGGAAGCTGCTTGCCCAGTTCGTCGACGTGAATATCGCCTTCCGCAAGACGCTTGCCGCGGAGGTGCCGGAGGCGGTTATCGTCAATCCCGGCAATCCCGGCATCATAACCTTGTTCCGCCTGTACACGGACCGCAAGAACGGATATAAGGCAGAATACGAAGGCTTGCGGACCCAAGCGGAGATCGGGCGCGAGAACAAGCTCAACGAAATCCTGTTCGAAATTCTAGGAAGAGACCGCGACAAGATGTTTTTCGGCGATACCAAAAAACATCTGTACGTGCCGACGGCAGACCGCGCCGGCGACGTCGCGCTGTATGCCTCCAAGCTGTTCGTCATCTCCCCATATACGGGAACGTCCGACGTGCCCGCCATCGTGGACTTTTTGAAGCAGAAGATTACCGAAACGTACGCGGCCTATGAAAGGCTAGCCATTAAGGAGCAAGAGCATGAGAAAATCCTGGTTTAATTTCAAGTGGTACAGAGAACATCTATCCGTAAAAATCGCGATCAGCATTCTTGGTTTGCTTATCGTAACCTGCGCCGCGTTCGCCGTTTCCGGCTACCTGTCCCAGCGCAATCTGTCGGAGAAGCTGCTTGAGCAGTTCGATATGAGGCTCCAAACGGATATTCAGATCGTAAATGGCGCGTTGTCGGGCATCGAGGGCAGCGACGTTGAACTGACGGGCACGGATCAGCCTCAATATGCCGTGATCAAAGAAACGCTCGAGAAGCTTCAAGCGGAGCATAATTTGGAGAACGTCTATATTTTATCGAATTCGCAAGGCGAAGAACGGATTCTGATACTATCGGGCGTTCCCGATGACTTCGGCACGCCGTATCCGTTCACGGACGAGATGCGGCAGGCAATCTCCGAGAATCAAACGAAGATCAGCCCGATCTACGAGGACGAATACGGCACGCACAAATCCATTTTCATGCCGCTGACGGATAACGCGGGCAATACGTACGGCATACTCGGCATCGATCTGTCGGCCACGGTCGTTCCGGAGACGGCTGCGAGCTCCAATCTGACGATGATCATCATCTCCGTCATCGTGCTCGTTGTCGGCAGCGCGATCGCGATCTTCATCGGCCGCGTCATTACCAATCCGCTGCGCAGGCTGATGACGGCCGCCGAACGGGTTGCGGCAGGCGATATGCAAAGCCAGTTCTCGGTCAACGGCAACGATGAAATCGGCAAGCTTGGCGTCGCCTTCGGGGTGATGATCAACAGTCTGAAAATGCTGATTCAGCAAGTGATCGCTTCGTCCGCGCTGATCGCTGAAACGAGCAAGCATCTGCGCCAGTCCGTTGACGAATCCACGCAGAGCGCCCAGCAGGTCGCCGCATCGACGGATCGAATGTCTTCGGGCATCACCGAAATCGTGGAGAGCGTAACGGGCAGCCAGACTGGCATTCAAAGCATCGACGCCGACATCAAGACCGTATCGGCCGGCATGAGGGACATCCAGGAGATCGCCGCCGAGGTTCATTCGCAGTCTGAGCAAGGGCAAGAGCTTGTCGACCGGACGCTTAAGCAAATGGAAGAAATCAAAAGCGCAATGGTGCAGTCGCAGCAAGCGGCCGCGGCGCTGGAGACGCGCTCCACGGAGATTGGCGAGATCATCGGCATCATAACGGAGATTTCGACGCAGACGAATCTGCTTGCCTTGAACGCTTCCATCGAAGCGGCGAGGGTAGGAGAGCTCGGACGAGGCTTCGCCGTCGTCGCAGACGAGGTCAAGAAGCTTGCGACGCAGTCCGCGCAGGCCGCGCAGTCGGTCAACGAGCTGATCTCCAGCACGCAAGCGAACAGCCATCTCGTGAAGCAAAGCATCGAAGAAGGCACGAAGGCGGTTGAGCTGGGCCATAATTGGATCAACGGCACGCACGAGAACTTCAAGTATATTTATGCGGGCGTATCGCATTTCACGGCCCATACGAATCAGATGTACGGCTCGCTGGAGAAGGTGGAGCATGCCTTCACGGGGATTACCGGGGCGATGGCGCAGATTAGCGGCATTTCGCAGGAGCAGGCGGCAGGCACCCAGGAGGTGGCGGCTTCCGCGGAGCAGCAGAGCGCTTCGATGCAGGAGATTTCGGCCGCGATTCAGCAGCTGGCCGCGTTATCGGTGGATCTGAATGAATCGGTTAAGCCGTTTAAGCTGTAAAGGCGTATGGCATAAAAAGTCGCTCCTCCGTAAAGGATAGGAGCGGATGGATAGGCAGGTTGTCCCGATCGTCATGAATGGATTCGACGACGAACGGGGCAGCCTTTTTCATGTTTGACGAGAATGGGCTGTTGACTTAAGTTAATAATTAATGTATGCTTAATTACAAATAGTAAGTAACAATCAAAAAAGTTATCATCACATTGGAGGTAGAGCTTCCGTGAACCATAAATTGCATCCCGGCACAAAGCTGGGCGAGGTTAAACTAAGGGTAAGCGATCTGTCGCGATCGCTTGCTTGGTATGAACAAACGATCGGACTCCGCCTGCTGAGAGCGCATGACGGCCGCAGTGCCGAGCTTACCGCGGACGGCCATTCGGCGCTTGTCGTGCTGGAGGAGGTGCCGGGCGCGATCATTACGCCGGAGCGTTCTTTCAGCGGACTGTATCACTATGCGATATTGTTGCCCACCAGAAAGGCTCTTGGCGTTACGCTAAGGCATCTGGTCGAGAAAGGCGTCGCGGTGGGGCAGGCGGATCATCTGGTGAGCGAGGCGCTGTACTTGTCCGACCCGGATCGCAACGGCATCGAGATCTACAGAGACCGCCCGCGCTCCGAGTGGAATCGCAATGCCGACGGCACCGTTCAAATGGCGAGCGATCCCATCGACTGGGAGGGCTTGCTGGCGGAAGCCGGGGATACGGCATGGAACGGGATGCCAGCGGGCACGACGATCGGCCACGTCCACTTCCACGTCGGAGACATCGCGAAGGCTAGAAGCTTCTATTGCGACGTATTGGGCTTCGATATCGAAGCCGACTGGACGCGCATGGGCGCCTTGTTTATCGGGGCGGGCGGCTACCATCATCACATCGGGCTTAACTTGTGGGCGGGAGCGGGAGCGCCGCCGGCGCCCAAGAACGGCACCGGCATCGATTATTTCACGATCGTGCTGCCAACCGCGGAAGAATTGGCGAAGGTAACGGAATCGGCGCTCGCGGCAGGCTTCCGGGCGGAGACTCGGGATGGATCGACCTTCCTGACGGATCCGTTCGGCATCGGAATCCGACTGTCACTCTAATTTTTGTTCATCATCCAACTACGAATATGGAGGTTTAATTCATGGGAACAGCAACATTGACGAGTACAAAGGATTTTTACGCAGCGGTGCAGGCACGACGTTCGATCTACGCGATTAGCGACGAGAAGGTCGTATCGGACGAACGGATTCAAGAAATCGTAAACCACGCGGTCGAATATACGCCATCCTCGTTCAACTCCCAAAGCGCGCGGGTCGTCGTGTTGCTCGGGGAGCAGCATAAGAAATTGTGGAGCCTCACGACGGAAACGTTGAAGGCGATCGTGCCCGCAGATCAATTTGCCGGCACGCAGGATAAAATGAACGCGTTTGGGGCAGGTTATGGTACGGTGCTGTTCTTCGAGGACGTGACCGTTGTCGAAGGCTTGCAGAACCAATTCCCTTCTTATGCCGACAACTTCCCCATCTGGTCCAACCAATCGAACGGCATGCTGCAATACGTCATCTGGACGTCGTTAGAGCTGGAAGGCCTGGGCGCTTCTCTGCAGCACTACAATCCGCTCATCGACGACAAAGTGAAAGCAGAGTGGGACGTTCCTTCTTCATGGAAGCTGCTGGCGCAAATGCCGTTCGGCAAAGTCGTCGCGCCGGCCGGAGACAAGCAGGTTCAACCGCTGAGCGAGCGCGTGAAGTTCGTGAAGTAATATAGCTTCGGCAGCTTCCGCCAGCCCCGATCTCATTCGGGGCTGGCGTTTTTTAATACCCACTTGACAGGTATGATTAATTGGTTTAATCTTACTCCAAGAGCATTTCATCAACACTCATTAAGCGAGCAATCATCATCTTAAATTTTAAGCATATGGACAGCCGATTGGACCGCCAAAGGCTCCTGACCACTCTTACCGCGCGAACGGGAGAGTTGGCGGGAGCTTTTTTTATTCCGCGTCGGCCAGATCCGCCGAAACGAGGCAACAGGTTTATTTCATACTAACAATCCTGCGATTTGAACCATGAGAGGGGAAACGAAATATGGGACATCCGACAATCTATCCTACGGGAACGACGGTATACAAACCGGAGAAAGCATGGAGCGGGTATACGATCTACCAAGCTGCGGATACGGGGGCATTGCTCATCGATATGAACGGCAAGGAAGTGCATCTGTGGAAAGGGCTGCGCGGCTTTCCGAACAAGCTTCTGCCAGGCGGCCACGTGCTCGGCAGCACGGCGGAACGGGATCCCAAATACGGCTTCCAGGACGAGAAGAACCTGGTGCAGGTCGATTGGGACGGCAATATCGTATGGAAATTCGACCAATACGAATGGATCGAGGATCCCGGCTACGAGGGGCAATACATGGCCCGGCAGCATCACGACTACCAGCGCGAGGGCAATCCCGTCGGCTATTACGTACCCGGCCAGGAGCCCATGACGAATGCCGGCAACACGATACTATTGGCGCACAAAAACGTGTCCCGCCCGGAAATTTCGGACAAGGAGCTGCTGGACGATACGATCATCGAAGTAACTTGGGAAGGCAAAATCGTCTGGGAGTGGGCCGTCAGCGACCACTTCGAGGAGCTGGGCTTCGACGAAGACGCCAAAGCGGCGATCTACCGCGATCCCAACACGAGAGCGTTCGGCACGCATTACGGAGACTGGATGCATATCAATTCCGCGTCGGCGCTCGGTCCGAACAAACATTACGACAACGGGGACGAGAGATTCCATCCGGACAACATCATATGGGACGCGCGGGAATCCAACATCATCGCCATCACCGACAAGCGTACGGGCAATATCGTCTGGAAGCTGGGGCCGAACTATGATACGGCGGAGACGGAAGGCATCGGCTGGATCATCGGCCAGCATCACGCCCATCTGATCCCGCAAGGATTGCCGGGCGCCGGCAACATCCTGATCTTCGACAACGGCGGCTGGGGCGGCTACGGCAAGCCGAATCCGGAATCGCGGGACGGTCTCAAGAACGCGAGACGGGATCATTCGCGCATTCTCGAGATCAATCCCATCACCTTCGCGATCGAATGGCAATATACGCCGACGGAAGCTGGCTTCCAGGCGCCGCTTGATTCCTACCGGTTCTACAGCCCGTACATCAGCTCCGCGCAGCGTCTGCCGAACGGCAATACGCTTATTACGGAAGGGGCCGACGGCCGAATCTTCGAAGTGACGGCGGAGCACGAGCTAGTGTGGGAATATATCTCGCCGTACAAAAATCAGCGCAATTCCAACATGGTATACCGCGCCTACCGCGCTCCTTACGACTGGGTTCCGCAGCTGGAGCGGCCTGCGGAGATCGCGATCGAGCCGATCGACGTGGCTGACTTTCGGCTGCCGGGCGCAGCGGCCCGCGGAGCCGTTACGGCGGTGGAAGTAGAAGGAACGGTCTCTTACGGCGAAGGCGCGTTATGCGTCGCGCGCATCGACGAGACAGAGCAATTAAAGAAAGAAGGGGATGCGCATGAATAAAATCCATGTAAAACAATTGGTATTATCGACATTTATTTTAGCACTAACAGGCATCTTGCTTGCAGGCTGCGGCGACCCGTCGAGCGGCAAGGGCGAGGCGGTTACCAAGTTGAAGATCGCCGACATTTCGACGAACCCGACGTTCCGGGTGGCGGAGGAGAAAGGGTTGTTCGAGAAATACGGTATCGATGCCGAGCTGATCACGTTCGCGACGCCTGCGGAGGGCGTGAACTCCCTCTTTATCAAGCAAGTCGACATCGCCTTCGGAGCGGACTTCCCGCTGCTTAACGCGGTGAGCAAAGGCGAGTATTCCATCTTCGCCTCTTCCGGCACGTCGACGGATCTAAGCGCCAGCGATTGGAAGCTGTTCGTGCAAGACGATATCGCGACCGGCGCGGATCTGAAGGGCAAGAAGCTAAGCTTCCTGCGCGGCACGTTCCTCCCGTATCTCTGGGATCTCTATCTGACGGACAACGGACTGACGCTGCAAGACGCCGAGCTGATCGGGCAAGGCGGCATGGACGAAGCGTATGTCGCCTTGAAGAAAGGCGAAATCGACGGAGTGTGGGTATACAGCGCGATCAATCACGAGAAGTTCGGCGCTCTGGATGGCGTTCACGAAATCAGCGACATGTCCAAGACCTCGCTAAGGCTCGGTACGGGCTTGATCGCTTCCGACGAACTGATCGACGGCAAGAAAGACGCTTTGGTCGGCTTCCTCAAGGCGCTGGACGAAGCGTCGGCGTACGCGCAGGCGCATCCCGAAGAGACGGCGGACATTATGTACGACGCCGTCAAGCAGCCTAAGGAGTCCACGCTCAAGGACCTGCCCAAGAACCCTTGGAGCATCGGTTTTACGGAGCAGGCTTACGCCGGGTTGAAAGGCCAGAAGCAATACATGGTGGAGAACGGCATAATCGAGAAGGACTTTGACCTGATAGGCAAGCTAAGGCTGGATGCCGCGCGGGAAGCGTTCCCAGACCGCGTCATCGAGCCGGAATAAAGGAGGAGGTCGCGATGGGACCGGCGGCGAAACGGAACGAAATTCATATCGAGCGGCTGAACAAAAGCTATACGCAGCCTTCCGCTGCCGCGGGCGAGCTGCACTATATTATCCAGGACGTGAATCTGGCGGTAAAAGGCGGGGAGTTTTTTGTCCTGCTGGGGCCGAGCGGCTGCGGCAAATCCACGCTGCTGGGATTGATCGCCGGATTCGTCTCCAAGACGTCGGGCGAGGTGCGCGTCGGCGAGAAGGAGGTGGACCGCCCGGGACAGGATCGCGCGGTCGTGTTCCAGCAGGCGGATTCGTCCCTGTTCCCTTGGCTGACCGTTAGGGAGAACGTCGAATTCGGCCTTCGGATGAAGCGGCTCCCCGCGGCCAAACGCAAGGAAATCTCCGATCAGTACATCGAGATGGTCGGGCTCGAGGGACATGAACGCAAGTTTCCGCGCGAATTGTCCGGCGGGATGAAGCAGCGCGTGCAGCTCGCGCGCGTCTTGGCGGGCGACCCCGCCATTCTGCTGATGGATGAGCCGTTCGGAGCGCTGGACGCGATGACGCGCCGCACGATGCAGAAGGAGCTGGCGCGAATCTGGCGGGATACCGACAAGACTGTCATCTTCGTTACGCACGACATTCAGGAAGCGATCCTGCTGGGGGGCCGGATCGGCATCATGTCGCCGGGTCCTTCTTCGCAAATTTCGCATATTTACGATGTTCCGCTCGCATACCCGAGGGATATCGCCGATCCGGCTTTCCACGAGCTGTACAATGCGATCCAGTCCCACTTCGACGAATAAAATTAAGGAGGGACCGCCATGAGCGGAAAATGGAAAAAAGCAGCGTTGACCTTCTTTTTCTGGATCGCGGCGCTAGGCATATGGCATTTGCTGTCGTTGCTTTACGGACCGGAGATCTTGCCGGGCCCCGTCTACACGGCGAAGGGCGGCTATGAGCTGCTCTCCGACGGCACCTTGCCGCAATACATCGGCATCAGCTCTTACCGCGTGCTCCTCGGCTGGACGCTCGGCAGCTTGGTCGCGATCCCCGTCGGCTTGATCATCGGGAAAGTGAATGCGGTCCGCATGGTGGCGGAGCCCTTCTTGAACTTTATCCGCTTTATCCCGCCCATCGCGTTTATTACGCTGTTTCTTGTCTGGTTCGGCATCGGGGAGACGTCGAAAATCATGCTGATCCTGTACGCGACGTTCTTTATCGTCGTGCTGAACACGCTCACCGGAGTGCTGTCCGTGGAGGAGGACAAGATCCGATCCGCCCGCAGCATGGGGGCTTCGGAGTGGCAGGTCGTGCTGCACGTCATCATCCCCGCGACTGTGCCCTATATGTTCACGGGCATCCGCCTTGCGATGGGAACATCGTTTATGGCCATCATCGGCGCGGAGATGATCGCGTCGAACGAAGGCGTCGGCTATCTGATCTGGAATTCGAGGCTCTTCTTCCGGACCGATTGGATCTTCGTCGGCCTGATCTGCCTAGGCTTAATGGGATTCCTGACGGATCGCGCCGTCGCGCTGATCGGACGGAAGCTGCTCTCGCGTTACGGCGTCGTGACGGGTTCATCGCTGCGACGGTAACATGCTTCATGCATTAGCCCTTACCCTTAATCCGAGGGATAAGGGCTTTTTGCTGTTTTGTTATGTTTTCGCAATGTAAAAACAGCATAAAAAAGCAATAGTATTGTTAAAAGTACGTAAAATAATGCAAAAAGCATTGTAACAAGCGTGTGATGCCTCTATAATCAAAATTGTTAAACAACGAATCAACGACTAACGAAACGGGGAGACATAAATGGACAACGGCGGACGCATTAAAGCGGTCATATTCGATTGGGCGGGGACGGTCGTGGATTACGGCTGCTTCGCGCCTATGCATGCTTTTCTGAACGCATTCGAGCAAGCGGGGGTACCGATCACGAATCGGGAAGCGAGAGAACCGATGGGCATGCTGAAATGGGATCATATCGCGACGATCCTTAAGATGGATCGAGTGAATAAGGCGTGGACCGATCGATACGGCACGGAGCCGGGCACGCTGGACGTAGATCGCTTATACGCCGGATTCGAAAGCACGCTGATGGCGTCGCTCAAGCAATACACCGATCCCATCCCCGGCGCGCTGGAAGCGGTCTCGAAGCTGCGCGCTGCCGGACTGAGAATCGGCTCGACGACCGGCTACACGAAGGGAATGATGGAGGTCATCGTGCCTGAGGCGGAGCGCAAGGGCTACTCGCCGGACTACATGGTCGCCTCGGACGAAGTCAAGGCGGGAAGGCCTTATCCGTACATGATCTTCCAGAACATGAACGAGCTCGGCGTGTTCCCTCCGGAATCCGTCGTGAAGGTTGGCGATACGGTATCCGACATTCACGAAGGAAGAAACGCGGGCGTTTGGACGATCGGCATCATTATGGGCAGCAGCGAGCTGGGCTTGACGCAGGCGGAGGTCCTAGAGATGGGCGAGGACGAGCTGAAGGCAAGAAAGGATGAAGTCAGGCGTTCGTTCGAAAAGGCTGGCGCGGATTACATTATCGATTCCATCTCGCAGCTTCCCGAGGAGATCGCGGCGCTGGAACGCAATCGATTGGCGAGGGGATTGCGATGAACTCCTTTTACAACCCGGTAGCGATCTACTTTGGCAAAGAAACCGTGGAGGCTTGCGCGGAGCGGCTCCGCAAGCAGTATTCGTCAGCCGGCCGCGTGCTAATACTGACAAGAGGCGGCGGCGCGGAGCTGAGCGAGCAGTTGACCCCGCTCATGAACGCCTTCGAAGGCAAAGAGACGAAGGTGCATGCCGTCTCGTTAAACAACCCGGACGTCGAGGATGTCTATTCTCTGCTGACGGACGTTGACGGCTTCGACTTTCATCTGATCGTCGCGATCGGAGGCGGCAGCGTCATGGACGCGGCGAAGGTGCTCGCGGCCATGCAGCATGTCGCGATTGAAAGCCCGGCTGACGTAAGAGACTACATCACGAGCGAGAGCTACGCGCTCAAGACGGCGTTCGCGCCTTGGATCGGCATTCCGACCACGTCCGGCACGGGCTCCGAGGTGACTTGCTGGGCGACGGTGTGGGACGAGGAGCGCGGATGCAAATATTCCGTTTCCGACAACAGGCTCTATGCCGGCGCCGCACTGATCCTGCCGGAGCTGACCGTCACGATGCCGCTCCGCTTGAGCGTGGCCACCGCTCTCGATGCCATGTGCCACGCGACGGAAGCGTATTGGTCCGTGCATTCCAATCCGATCTCCCGCGCTTACGCCCTGCAGGCGATCGAGCGGATCCGCGAGGCGCTTCCCCGGCTGAAGGACGAACCGAACGATCTGGACAGCAGGGAGAAGCTCTCGCTGGGCAGCGTGCTCGCCGGCCTGGCGTTCAGCAATACGAAGACGACGGCGTGCCACTCCATTTCCTATCCGCTTACGCTGCTGCACGGCATCGATCACGGCATCGCGGCCAGCCTGTCGCTCGCTGCGGTTCTGAAACATAATTACGCAACCTTGATCGAGCCGGATAAGCTGCTTGGGGCATTCGGAGCGAAAGACGCGGACGGCGTGCAGCGATTCCTGCAATCCGTATACGCCGCTTACGGACTTTCCGATTCCCTTAAGGATTACGGCGTGGCGGAGCAAGACATCGAGACGATCGTCGCGCATGCCTACACCAAAGGACGCATGGACAACAATCCGGCCGCCATAACGCCGGAAGAGCTGAATTTAATGTTGGTTTCATTGTTATAACCAATAGAATTAACAAATCCCGATTATGATGGAGGAGTATTCAAATGAAAAAGGCATTATCGCTCGTTCTTACCTTGGTTCTTGTGGGTCTTCTCGCCGCTTGCGGCGGCAATGAAGGCGGTAATGGAGGCAACGGAGGCTCGGCTTCTTCCGGATCCAAGGACACCATTACGATGGTCTGGTTTCCCAACGAATCCGGCGCGGAGCTGAAGGACGCGCGCGGCGAATTCTCCCGCATTATCGAAGAAGCAACGGGCAAAAAGGTCGAGCATCAAACGACGACGGATTACATTATCGCGATCGAAGCCATGGCGAACGGCAACGCGGACATCGGATACATGGGCGCGCAGGGCTATGTGGAAGCGAACGCCAAGAACGACAAGGTGCAGCCGCTGTTCGTGCAGAGCGGCGAGTCCGGCACGCTTGACGACGCCGTATATTACAGCTGGCTGGCGGTCAAGAAAGGCGAAGAGGACGCATACAAGAGCGGCGGCGAATTCTCGCTCGACAACATCGCGGGCAAGAAGTTTTCGTTCGTGTCCAACTCGTCGACTTCCGGCTTCAAAGTGCCGTCCGCGGGCATCGTCAACCACTTTGGCCAATTGGACAAGTTCAAAGAGCTGACGGCGGAAGACCTGCTGCAAGGAGGCAGCGACAAAGTGTTCACCGAAGTATTGTTCGGCGGATCGCACCAAGGCTCCGCGGTCAATCTGCTGACGGGCAAGTCCGACGTCGCGGCATTCTGCGACACTTGCGTAGCCAACTACGTGGAGCTGGTATCCGGCGACGAAAACAAGCCAGGTTCGGTGTACAAGGTGAAGGACGGAGCGGAAGAGCCGTTCAATACGCTTGAAGGTGAAGAATTCGTCCTCATCTCCGTAACGCCTGTGCTGAACCAGCCGTTCGCGATCAACAGCGACACGCTGAGCGCGGATGACCAGAAGAAGCTGCTGGAGCTGTTCACGTCCGACGCGGTCACGAACAACGACAAGATCTTCTTGCCTAAGGACGCCGAAGGCACGGCAATCTTCAAGAAAAAGTCGGGCGAAGAAAAGTTCGTTGCGGTCGAAGACGCATTCTTTGATCCTGTAAGGGAACTGGCAGCTAATTGAGCTTGATTGACGCAAGCGTGGAGACCTTCCACCAGCGAAGAGTATAGGAAATGAGGAGTTAACAATGACGACGCTGCTCGAATTCAAGCATGTATCCAAACAATACGGCTCGGAGACGCGCGCGTTGTCGGACGTTAACTTCGCTGTGAAGGAAGGGGAGTTCGTTTCGATCATCGGTCCTTCGGGAGCGGGGAAATCGACTCTCCTTCGCTGCATTAATCGCATGATTGACGCCAGCAGCGGAGAAATCGTCTTTGACAACGCAAGCGTATTGCAATTGAACAAAAACGAGCTGAAGAAGCTCCGAACCCGGATCGGCATGATCTTCCAGCATTACAATCTGGTGAACCGTCTCAGCGTGATCGAGAACGTCTTGCATGGAAGGCTCGGCTACAAGTCTACGCTGGCGGGGGTGCTGGGCATTTACTCCAAGGAGGAAAAGGCCCAGGCTTATCGTCTATTGCAGGTGCTTGGGCTGCAAGAGCAGGTGTACAAGCGCTGCGACCAGCTTAGCGGCGGCCAGAAGCAAAGGGTCGGCATCGCTCGTGCGCTCGTGCAGGATCCCAAAATGCTGCTTTGCGACGAACCGATCGCCTCGCTCGATCCCAATTCGTCAAGGGTCATTATGGAGCATCTGCGGGATATTTGCTCCAAGATGGGCATTACGGTCGTCGTCAATTTGCATCAGGTCGATGTCGCCATCAATTATTCGGACCGCATCATCGGGGTCAATAAAGGGACGGTCGTCTATGACGGCTCGCCTGCGGGATTAACCAAGGAAAAGCTTCGCGCCATATACGGCGCCGAATACGACAAGCTGACGGAAGAGGAAGGCGATCGCCATGTCGGGTAGCTTCTTCCTTCGCAAAAGGCTGAATACGCTGTTTTTCTGCGCGCTCGTGCTCGCTCTTACCATTATCGCGATCATCATTACGGAGTATGACGTCGTTAAAGGGTTTACCTCCATCCCCAAGGCGGCGGAATGGGCGGCGGGCAACTTCGTCCCGAACGCGAAGGCGATGGATAAGCTGCCGGACATTATGGATAAGCTTATTGAGACGCTGCTGGTGTCGATTGCGGCGACTAGCACGGCTGCGGTATTCGCGCTTGTATTCGCCGTGCTCGGCTCCCAGAAGACGGGTATCGGAGGCCCGTTCAGCCTGATCAGCCGCTGGATCGCCACCGTGTTCCGCAATATCGATGTCGCGGCATGGTCGATGATTCTGCTGTTTTCTTTCGGACAGAACGTGCTTACGGGATATTTGGCGCTGTTCTTCTGTTCCTTCGGCTTCCTGACGCGCGCGTTCATGGAGTCGATCGACGAGATGAGCATAAGCTCCGTCGAAGCATTGCGTGCTACGGGAGCGGGATATTTGCACATCGTGGCGCATTCGGTCATCCCGTCCAGCCTTCCGCAGCTCATCAGCTGGGTGCTGTTCACGATCGAGACCAATATTCGGCAAGCGACCTTAATCGGAATATTGACAGGGACCGGCATCGGCTTCTTGTTTAACCTATATTACAAAAGCTTGAATTACGCGTCGGCCTCCTTGGTCGTCATCGCGATCGTCGTCGCCATCATGATCATCGAATTGGTCTCGAATTACGTCAGGAGAGTGATTATGTAACATGCGCGCCAACACCAACAACATCTCGCTTTCGGTCAAGCCGTTCAACAAAACGTCGTTCGTCATCCGAATGACCTTGCTGACGCTAGCCGCGCTTACGCTGTTCGGCCTGCTGACGTTCGACTACAAGGATTTGGTCCTGTCGGAAGCGATCCGCAAGACGGGGGATACGCTGGGGACGATGCTGCTGGAGCCGCACGCCAAACATTTCACCTTCGGCGAGGCTTTGCGGCAAGTGGTTATTACAATCGGGCTAGCGTTCCTGACGACGCTGTTCGGAGCGGTCATCGCGTTGTTCCTTGCCCTGCTCACGGCGCGGAATCTGTCCCGGCCCGGTATCTCTCTGGCGATACGAAGCGCGGTAGCCTTCATTCGCGCGGTGCCTACCGTGCTTTGGGTGCTGATCTTCGCCGTCGCCGCGGGACTCGGCAGCGTCGCCGCCGTCATCGGCATGACGTTCCATTCCGTCAGCTATCTGGTCAAGGCCTATTCGGAATCGTTCGAGGAGCTGGACGACGGCGTCGTCGAGGCGCTTCGCGCCAGCGGAGCGGGATGGTGGCAGATCGTATTCCAGGCGGTGCTTCCGTCATCGATTTCGTATATCATCTCCTGGACGTTCGTGCGGTTCGAGATCAATTTCGCGGTGGCGGTGGCCATGGGGGCCGCGGCGGGAGCGGGCGGCATCGGCTTCGACATGTTCATGGCCAGCAATTTCTATTTCGATATCCGCGAAATCGGCTTTATTACGTATATGATCTTGGCGTTCGCGATTCTGCTAGAGCTTATGGCAAGGCGGATCAAACGCAAACTAGCAGTAAACGCCTAATGGGGTAGTTCAAAATAGTCCGCTTTTGATCACGAGATACAGCAGCAGCTCATTTACAGGGGCTGCTGCATCTTTGCGTGCTACAATAACGGCAAAAAGAAGCAAAAGGTTGTATGAAATGATTGAAATAGTTGAGAAGCACGGAACGGGCATGTATACTAAAGGAAGCAAAAACGGAAATGATGGCGGAAGCGGGGGATAGCGTGCTGCAGGAAGAACGTTACAAGAAGATTCAGGAGATACTGAAGCAGAACGATTCCGTCAAGGTGACGGAGCTCGTCAGCGTGCTTAACGTGTCGATCGATACGGTCAGGCGCGATCTGGAAAACATGGAGACCAAGAAGCTGCTGAAGCGCGTGCACGGCGGCGCCATCCTGCCCGAGGAGCGGGGCGACCAGAACGTATTCTCCTATCGCGAGAGCAAGAACAAGGAGAAAAAGATCGAGCTTGCGGGGCTCGTATGCGATTACGTGTCTGAAGGACAAGCAATCGCGTTGAACGCCGGAACGACGAATCTCGAAATCGCGAAGAAGCTGGCGGAGCGCTTCGAGCGGCTGACGATCATCTCGAACGGCCTGCGCATCATCGAGCAATTCGCGAACAAGCCGGGCTTCACGGTCATCGTGCCGGGCGGCGTGCTGGATCAGCAAGAGTACGCGTTGTACGGCAAGAAATGCGAAGAGGATATCGCGGGCTACAATATCGACCAGGCGTTTATCTCCATCAACGCGATCTCCGTGACCAAAGGCTTGACCGACTTCCGCATTCACGAGATCGATATTATCAAAGCAATCATGGGCAGCGCCAGAGGGTCGATCGTCGCGGCGGATTCCAGCAAATTCGAGAAGGTGTCGTACCTGAACGTATGCCCGCTCGACCACGTCGACATGATCATTACGGATTCCACGATTAACGAGGACGTCGTAAAGAAATATAAAAATTCGGGGATCAAGGTCGTTTACCCGCAACCATGATTTCGTCCGTTGAACCCCGCGTACCTTAAGTCCGATCGGACGAAAAATTAATGATTTAGGAAGAACGCATTCGAAGAGGCGCCGCCGCGCGATATTCGAATGCGTTTTTATATGTAAAAAAGAAGGCAATTTTTCATTGATCTTCACCGATATGCAATATTTATCTGTAATTTGCTGTATTCAATATTAAGATACTGCAAAAACATGCATTTTGTATTGCTGAAAATTGCGTTTTTTATATATACTCGGGTTGGGACTTATCCCATTAATCCTAAAGGAGTGGATCGTAATCATGATCAACAGAAAATCGCTGACGGCATGGATGGTGGTCGTCGCGATCATCGTGCAATGTCTAGGACTTGCATCCATCGCGGCGGCCGACGCCGATACCCCGAAAGGGCTGATCTTCGATGCGGCGAAACAAAATTCCGTAGGGCTTAACGCAATGCTGGAAAACGCTCCAGCCACGTTCGAGATGCGAGCGAAATTCGCGGTTAATCCAGGCGTGCGGCAGGTACTGTTCGGCAACTATCGAGCAGCTGCCGGAACGCAATTCAGCCTTGAGCTTAGGGCCGACAACCAGTTCAGATATTACGAGATTTCGAACGGCGGCAAGCTGATCGACAAATCGACGACGGGATTATCGATTACGACGGGGCAGTGGACCCATCTGGCCGTTACCCGAGACGCAGCGAACAAAAAGATCCAAGTCATTCAGGACGGAACGGTCGTGGCGACGTTCGAGAACGTCGATCTGCCGGAGCAGGTGGCGATGGAAAGCTTGCATAGCATCGGGACCGATACGAGAAACGGCTACCACGTCAGAGCCGAAATCGCGGAAGTCAGACTGTGGAGCGACGTGCGGACGCCGGACGAGCTTCGCGACTTTGCCGACTCGGACATCCAAGGCAGCGAAGAGGGTTTGATGCACGCGTGGACGTTGGACGGTTCTTCGCTTAGCGGCATCATGAACGTCATCAAGGACAAAGCGGGCAAGATCGACGGTACGCCGAGAGGCTTCGAGCGCCAGTACGCCGGCGAGTTCCAGGGTACGGGAACAAGCTTTGCGGATGGCCTGGAGATCGCGACGAAGAATCATGTGGCGGCAGCTCCGCGCACGGTGGAGGCATGGGTGAACGTTCCGGCCGATACGCCGGGCAGCCAGCGGGTTGGCGTGATTCTGGGCAATTATTACGATGCCTCGTACAGCGACGTTTCGAGATTCAGCTTCGAAATTTTCAACAATGGAGCTCCAAGATTGTTCTGGGTGAACCACAAAGAATATCAATTGAACTACGTGGCGAACAACGTCAACGTAAACGCGGGCGACTGGGTACATATCGCCATGGTGCTGGACGAAGAGAACAAAACCGGCACGACGTACATCAACGGCGAGAAGGTTCACGAAGCGGCGATCGCCATCCCGGAATTTCCGAACGATACGACCGCGCGCGAGATGAAGATCGGCTCCGATTTCAGGGGAACGGAGATGTCGTTCAAAGGGGAAATCGCCGATCTGCGGGTATGGTCGACGACCCGAACGGCGGAAGAAATCAAATCGCATTACAACGAATCGCTGCAGGGCACCGAGGAAGGCCTCCTGGGCAACTGGAAGCTGGACGGAGCCGAGAACGGAGTATATGCGGATACCTCCGCGTACGCGAACGACGCCCTGCCTTACGATGAGGTGACGTCGAACTGGTTGGCGCCGGACTTCGCGGAGGGCGACTACACGATCGCCGTCATCCCGGATACGCAATACATGGCGAGGCTTCATCCGCAGGCGATGAAAGACTATATGTCGTGGATGAAAGACCATGCGGACGACATGAACATTAAGCTTGCGATCAGCGTGGGCGATATCGTCGATACGGCTTCAAGCACGACGGAGTGGGCTGCCGCCGCGGAAGCGTATGCCGAGCTGGACGGGGTTGTCCCTTACGTGCTGCTTCCCGGCAACCACGACGTCATCTTGAACAACGCGCAGCTGACCCGCAATTATACGAACTACAATACGTATTTCCCTTACAGCAAATATTCGCAGGAGCCGACCTTCGGAGGGGCTTTCGCCGAAGGCAAGATGGAGAATACGTACTCCTTCTTCGACATCGGCGGGGTGGAATACATGGTGCTTGCCATCGAATTCGCGCCTAACGATGCCGTGTTGGCGTGGGCGAACGAAGTCGTGGCCGCAAATCCCGACAAGAAGGTCATCATGGCGACGCATACCTACGTGTACCATAACGGCGAACATATCGGCACCGGCCATCATCACTATCCCAGCTCGTATATTAGCGACGCCAACAACGGCGACGATATGTGGAACGAATTCGTGAGCAAACACGACAATATCGTCCTGGTCTTGTCCGGCCATATCGGCCACCCTGATCTCGTCGTGAGGACGGATCTGGGCGAGCACAGGAATATCGTGCAGCAGGTGCTGGCGGACGCGCAATACATGGAGCCGCGAGACGTCGGCATGATCATGCTCATGACGTTCAAGGAAGGCAGCAACGACGTGAACGTCAACTGGTATTCCGTGAAGAATGACCAGCTGTTCCGGGCCAAAAACCAGTTCTCGATGGAGCTGAATCTGTACGCGGACGGCGAGCCGAACCCCGAACCCGAGCCGGGAGAGATCGCGTTAACGGCGGCGGACCAGACGGTGGCGAAGGGCGCCGAATTCACGGTACCGGTTACGATTGAGAACGCTGGCGGCTTGGTCGGTCTGGAAGGCGTCCTGAACTATGACGAGGATCTGCTTGAGCTCGAAAGCTTCGCGTTCGCGGGGGCCTTCGGCGATAGCGGAGCGACGAACGACGATACGCCAGGCAAGATAAGTTTTGCCGGATTGACGGGCGAAGCCATCGAAACGAACGAGCCCGTCGTCGTCGCAAACGTGAAATTCCGCGCGAAAGCGAGCGTCGATGCAGGCGCCGAGACGACCCTCTCGTTCACCAACGCGCGGGGCGTTGCCGAGAACGAGTCGGGCGAGCCGGCATACGTAACCGTGCGGACGGACGACGCCGTTATAACGATCGCAAGCAGGACGCCGGGCGATCTGAACGGCGACAACAGCTTGGATTTGCTTGACGCAAGGGCGATTCTGAAGCTGATCGTAGCGGGAACGGGTGGAGCTAGCGAGGCCGAGCTTGCCGCGGCCGACGTCAACGGCGACAACGCCGTCGACACGAACGACGTGCTGGCGCTGTTGAAGATCATTGTAGACAAGCTGGCCCAATAGGCAGGCAAGACTAATCCGTATATGAGCATTTGTTGATCTGCCGAGAACGTCCGGCAAGCTTGGTACAGGCGTCTGCAAATAAGGAGAAAATCGCTATGAACAAACGTTTATGGAAACTGACAGGCTGCATGTTGATTTTGTCGTTACTCATCCCATATGTCGTGTTTGCCGATACGCAAGGGAACGGACCGGAATTGGAGGTCAAGTCGGCACGGACGGGGCCGGGCCAGAGCGTCTCGGTTGATATTGTCATCAATCGGCCCAAAGGGCTGAAGACGTTCGAATTTACGCTGGGCTACGATCGCGACGCACTGGATATTACTGATCGGGACATCGCCAAAGGATCGGACGTTACAGGCTGGATGTTCGAGCACAAGGTCGATTCCGAGAACGGAACGGTCCGATTTGCCGCGGTCAACATCGACGGGTTTAAGTCGAACAACCAAGCCTCGGTCGCGCGTCTGACCTTCAAGGCCAAGGGCTCCGCGGGAGCAAAGACGTTCAGCGTGTCGGATTTGAAGGGTTACATGGATTTGGACAAGGCGGCCGACATGACGAGCAAGGTAGGGACGTCCACGAATCAGAGCAACGAATGGCAAGTCAAGGTAAGCGTTGACGGCGTCGCATCCGAAGTCAAGATCGACAACGCTCACGAGAAGCGTGTTTCGATTGTAGTCGAGGCGCCAAAGTCGTCAAGCAGCATAAAGCTAGCATTGGAGAAGGAAGCCATGCTGCAAATCTCGGGCAGCGGCAAATCGCTCGCCGTTCAAACGCCGCTGGGGAACTTGGAGCTCGACTCCCGTACGATCGCGGGGCTGGCGAACCGCCGAGTTGAAATACGAATCGAGACGGCTCAGGGATCGGGACGGAAGCCGGCAAGAAGGATTACGATTGTTGCGGACGGACAAGAAGTCGAACGCTACGATGGCAAGGTAAAAGTATCGGTGCCTTATGTAAAGGAAGCTTCGGAAGCCGATGAGAATATCGTTGCGTACCGCACGGTCGCAGGCCGCAAGATGATCGTACCTCAATCTGCGGTGTCTAATGGGCAGGTTTTGTTGGCCGCGGGCGGATCCGGAACGTTCGAGATCGGTTACAATGCCAAAAATTTCTCGGACACGGCCAAACATTGGTCCGGCTCGAACATCTCGTTCGTGACGGCTAGAGACTTATTCAAGGGCGTCGGCAACGATCGGTTCGCTCCTGAGGGGATCATGACCAGAGGCATGTTCGTTACGGTACTTGGCAGAATGCTGGGCATCGAGGGAGTCGGCAAGACAAGCGGTTTCCGGGATGTGGACGACGATGCTTATTATGCGCCTTATGTTGCTTTCGCCAGCGAGCACGGCATTGTAAAAGGTGTCGGAGCAGGAAATTTCGCCCCGGATCGCGAGATGAGCCGGGAGGAGATGGCGATCATGATCGCGCGTTTCTTGGAGCATGCGCAGATTGAGACAACGACTCGGAACGCGAGCCAATCGTTCGAAGACCAGGAAGCGATCGCCGCTTGGGCTGCCGCGGCCATCCAGCAATTGCAGGCTTCCGGCCTAATCGACGGGAAGCCCGGCAATTACTTTGATCCTCAAGGCTCGGTTAAGAGGGCCGAGGTAGCCAAGGTCGTGCGGTTAATCGTGGGAACGTCATTGTATATTGGCGCATAAAAGACTCAAACCAATTCCTTCTTTCGAATGTTTTAAGGAAAAGCAATTCGGGGGGACTTTGGTTATGCGTACTGCAACTAGACAAATCAGGACGAGACGCAGTTTATCATGGAGAAAAACATTCCTTGTACTAGGGCTGCTGATCTTGCTGCTAGCGGTCATGGGCTGGCTTGGACTTCGCATGCTGGTAGCGGCTCAAGATATAACGCAGCTGGATCGTCCGCTTCCCGCGGCTACGGTCCTTTTTGACGAGAATGGCAATGAGGCCGTGACGATATCGTTGAACGAAATCGAACCGGTCGCGTTCGATCAAATTCCGAAGCATATGATCGATGCGATGGTTGCGGTCGAGGATCGGCGATTTTACGAGCACGCGGGGACGGATATGTGGGGAATCGGTCGGGCATTGCTGCAAAACGCGATGTCGGGACGAACCGTTCAAGGAGGCAGCACCATCACGCAGCAGCTTGCCAAAAACGTGTTTTTGTCCCACGAGCGGACGTTGAGCCGCAAATGGAACGAAGTGCTGCTCGCCAAAAAAATCGAAGAGCGATATAGCAAAGACGAGATTATTACGATGTATCTCAATCAGATTTATTTTGGCGAAGGCGCTTGGGGGATTAAACGGGCAGCTGAAGTTTACTACGGGAAACCGGTCGAACAATTGACGCCGGCCGAATCGGCCTTGCTGGCCGGCCTCGTTAAAGCGCCATCCGTGCTGTCCCCCTATAAGCGGCTGGAGCAAGCGGTGGAACGGCGGAATGTAGTGCTTTCGTTAATGAAAGATCAAGGGCTAATGGAGCAAGGGGAATACGAGCGTGCCGCGAAGGAGTCGCCGAAATTAAGAGAATCCAAGCCGAACCGGGCGGAAGCGATCCAGTTTCCTTACTACACGGATCAGGTCATTCGGGAAGCGGTAAGTCTCTACGGACTAACGGAGAACGACGTGCTCCATGGCGGCCTCCGTATCTACACCGCGCTTAATCCCGACATGCAGAGAGCGGCTGAGCAAGTATTCAATGAGGACGGCTTGTTTCCCGAGAGCATGTCCGATCAGCTCGTACAGGCCGGAACGGTTCTTGTCGATCCGCGAAGCGGCGGAATAAAAGCGTTAGTCGGCGGTAGAGGCCAGCAGCCGTTCCGCGGTTTCAACCGCGCCGTTCAATTGCAGAGGCAGCCCGGCTCGACAATGAAGCCGATTGCGGTTTATACGCCCGCTCTTGAGAACGGATTCCAGCCGGACAGCCGCATGATCGACGAGCCGGTACGATTCGGCGGTTATGAACCTAACAACGTAGACCATACGTTTCACGGCGAGGTATCGCTATATGAAGCGCTTATTCATTCCTACAATGTTCCGGCCGTCAAACTGCTTAATGAAATCGGAATCGATCAAGGAATCGATGCGTCTTCCAGATTCGGCATCCCGCTGAAGGAGGAGGATCGAACGCTTGGACTCTCGTTGGGAGGAACCCATACCGGCGTATCGCCTCTCGATATGGCTGAGGCCTATGGCGCATTCGCGAACGACGGGATTCGCATGGAAAGTCATGCGATCATCCGAATCGAATCGGCAGACGGAACGGTCCTTGCCGCTCGCCAGGAAGAGCAGGGAAATCAGGTCACCACTTCCGAGATTGCCCGTGTCATGACGAATATGCTTCAAGGCGTAGTCGAAAGCGGAAGCGGCAAAGCGGCGGCGATAGAGGGCAGGGACGTGGCGGGGAAAACCGGCACGACCCAGATGCCCGGAGTAAGCGGGTACGGGGCGATGGACAATTGGTTCGTCGGCTATACGCCGCAGCTTGTGGGAGCCGTCTGGCTTGGCTATGACAAACCTGATGCCGGCCATTATTTAACAACCTCCTCATACGCGGCAGCCGCCGTATTCAAGGAGCTTATGAGCAGCGCCCTGCAGGGTCAACCCAACCTTCCGTTCCCTGTCGCGAAAGGGATGAATATCGGCAAGGACCATATGAAAGAAAAGGATAAAAACAAGGGCGGCAAGGATGACAATCGAAAAAAAGAGAGAGAGAAAGAAAGAGAAAAAGATAAGAAGAGAGAGAAAGAAAGAGAAAAAAATAAAGAGAGAGAGGAAAGGCAGCATAAAAAGGATCGGGGAAAAGACAAGGACGATGACAACAACGATGGCAACGACGACTAGAACGAATGGTTAGGGGCACGCTCTGACTCCCCTAATCGAATGGTCGAAAATGAAACAGCGGCAGCCAAGGACCCAATAAGTCCTGGACTGCCGCTATTTTATTGAGCTAAAGCAGTCGAACGGCAGGAGTCTTTATCATGCGTACGCATACCATACGCGCACCGCGGCTTTGAACGATAGCGAGCCAGGCTCGATCGTTGTCGCGGCGTCGCCGACGGGCATAGCTGATTTAAAGAGGACCGGCTCAAAGCCGGTCTTTTGAATTTCCTCCACCTTGCACGGCACGGCGGAAAGAGAAACGCCAATCGTACCAGCTATGACAAGCGCCTTGGCTTGCGCGTCCCGCACCGCTAACGCCAGCGCTTCCCGCTGGGCGGCCGCTGCTTGCGACGAGCGGAACGATACGTCCGTGACCGCGTTAGCGCCGCTTGCGACCGCGGCGTCGATGCTTCGGCCGGCGGCATCCGTGCCGGCGATCGTCACTTGCAGCAGGTGGGTGACCTTGTAGCCGCGAAAGATCCCCTTGCCGTCCGCGTAGTCGTATTGCGGTTCGATGGAGAAGCTTGCGGTCGCGATATTGTCGCGCGCGATGCCAAGCCCCGTCAACGCTCCGATAATCGCCGCGATCTTGGCGGCATTGTCCGCCTGCAGCTGCTCGAGCTTCTCTCCTTCCCTAATGACGCCAAGCGTCACCAGCGTTTCGTCCGGCTTCGCCGTCGCCAAGCCTTCTCCCATGACCTCGATGGCAAGCGGGCAAGCCGATTCGTTCTGTTCCTTCATCTAGGGATCCCATCCTCTCTATGGCTTCAAGATTCTATGCTTTATTAGACGAGCGCATGCCGAAGGATGTTTCTGCCATTCCTCTCTCGGCAGCGAGTACCTTGACTCTGACTTGCGGAGGGGGGAACGCCGTTCTCCGGTCTGAAGCGGAAACCATCCTGGAGCGCGGGAAAGAACCGTTCCTGCGGCGGTTACGCCATTATCGGCATTCCTGTAAATTTAAGGAAACACGAATGGGGATGGTAGAACGATGAGAACGGATAAGGGCCGAAACGAGATCGGCTGGTTCAAGGGCGAGCGCTGGTTAGTCGCAACGGGTTTGCTGGGATTTGCACTAGCATTGATGTGCGGGATCTGGGCATTAATCGCAGGCGCGGAAATGCCGCCTGACGGCAATCTATGGAAGGCGTTTTCGTTTAACGCCGCGCTCGGCCTATTTTTACTGTCTACGGCGGCTATTAGTCCGATATCGGGCATGGGGAGAAAGAGCAGGGGATTTTTCCGCTGGTCGTACATCGTGCTTGCGCTATATTCGTATTTCGTGGAGACGGTGCAGAATATTCGCGGCGTGAATCCGCGTTACGCGGAGGACGGCTCGACCTTCGACGTCATCGCGGCTGGCGTATTCGCCCTAGTGGCCTTCCTGCTGGTAGGCTACTACTTGTTTTTCGCGATTCAATTCTTCAAGAAAAAAACGTACGAAGCCAATCCGGAGCTCGTGCTCGCCATTCGTTACGCGATGCTGTCGATCATGGTCGCGTTTGCCGGAGGCATCTCGATCTCCGTGAACGGTGGCCGGTTCGTCGGGGCGGAGGGCAATCTGATCTGGCTGCACGGCATGGGGTTCCACGCCATACAGGCGCTTCCGATCATCGGAGCGCTGGCGGCAGGTTCGGCGCTTCCGTCAGCGTTTCGCAGCAAGCTGATTCATGTCGCGGGTATCGCGTTTTTCCTTGGTTTGCTCGCGATGGGCTGGCAGACCTTGCTCGGCCGGCCGTTGCTGGAATGGACGGCGCTGCCTCTTGCGGCGGCTGCCTGCTACATCCTCGTGTCGGCCGCGGGAGCCAGAGCCTTGTTCGCGGAGCGGCTGCCGCGGTCGAACGACAACGGAATTACCGCGTAATTTTTACAATACCTCAACTTTAGCATGCATGCCCGCTTAGGTATAATGGTTTCAATGGAAGGCAGGCTGGGCTTTGGTCTGCCGGTATTGGAGGGCGGGAAAGTGTCGAACAAAGGAGAAGGATTAGCGCATTTATTCGCGGCGTCGCTCAAGCTGGGTTTGACGTCCTTCGGCGGGCCCGTAGCGCATCTAGGCTATTTCCGTGAGGAATACGTTCGCAGGCGCAAGTGGCTGGACGACAACGAATATGCCGATCTGGTCGCGCTTGCGCAGTTTCTGCCCGGGCCGGCCAGCAGCCAAGTCGGGATCGGCGTCGGAATTATGCGCGCCGGCCTGCTCGGCGGCTTAATATCGTTTGCGGGGTTCACGCTTCCTTCGGTGCTCGCGTTAGTAGCGTTCGCGCTGATCATGCAAGGTGCGGACCTGAATGAGGCGGGTTGGCTGCACGGACTCAAGCTCGTAGCGGTCGCGATCGTCGCGCATGCGGTTTGGGGCATGGGACAGAAGCTGGCGGCGGGGCGCGCCAGAATGTCGATAGCGTTGGCGTCGGCCGTCGTCGTTCTGCTGATAGAGACGGCTTTCAGCCAGATTCTAGTCATCGGAGCCGCCGCGCTGCTTGGATGGCGGTTGTTCAAAGAGCGCGGTGCTGCAGATGGCGTTGCCGGCGGCATGGCAGAGAGATCGGGTAATGAGCCGGGCGGTTCTGGCCGCGACTTCACTGCATTCGGCATCTCCAAACGGGCGGGGTTCATTTGCCTTTTATCGTTTTTAGCGCTCCTCCTCCTGCTGCCCATTGCCCGGGAGCTTACTGCCAACCACTGGGTCGCGATGGCCGACAGCTATTACCGTTCGGGCTCGCTCGTATTCGGCGGCGGACATGTCGTGCTGCCGCTGCTGGAGCGGGAGGTCGTGCCGACGGGCTGGGTTTCGGAAGAGCAATTTATTGCCGGCTATAGCGCGGCGCAGGCGGTGCCGGGGCCGCTGTTTACTTTTGCGTCCTACTTGGGCGCCGCGTCGAACGGCTGGCTAGGCGGATTGGCCGCCACGCTGTCAATCTTCTTGCCGGCGTATCTGCTGATGGCGGGCGTCATGCCCTTCTGGGGGACGCTGCGGAGCCGGCCGTCGATGCGGGCGGCGCTCGCCGGCGTCAACGCGGCGGTCGTCGGCATCCTGCTCGCGGCGCTCTACGATCCCATCTGGACGAGCGCGGTAACGTCCGCCTCGGACTTCGCGATTGCCGCAATCCTGTTTGTCCTGCTCGCCTACTGGAAGCTGCCTCCCTGGACGATCGTGCTGGCGGGAGCGGCGCTCGGCCTGCTGCAGCAGCTATTCTGACTACGGGTATAGCGCGCCCGGGCTTTGTTCTTCATTCGGCTCGCAACCGTCCGATCTCGTCCTTTCATGGGACGGCGAGAGGACGGTTTTTTTAAAATGTAAGAAAAAAGAAGTTTTCGCCTTGTAATAGATCATTCCTAACAGATTTCGGAGGCAATTGGATACTTAAGGCGTATTGCGCTCCGGGTGCAGAAATCTTATTATTAATTAGGCCGTTAGGCAATAAGGTGTTTATTTCGATTAGTTTGGCCGCTATACGCATGGAGAGGAAGACGGTAACGATGGCACAAAGCTTGCCCCAGAGATGGAGCACGAAGTCGATTTTGATATTTTCTATTATTATGTTGGTCAAAAGCTACCTCACCTGGACGGTGCTATTCGAGGGGAGCTCGTTCAAAACGGTTTGGTTCAAGGAGCTGCCCTTTATCCTGATCGTGTTCTGTTTCATCGAGTGGTTCGCGACCAAGCGCAAGCTGCTGATGTATCTCATCGTGAACTTACTCATTACGGTGTTGTTTTTCACCTTGATTGTCTATTTCAGACATTTTGGCATCATTCCTACCTATCATGTACTGGAGCAGGCCGATCAGGTCGGCGCGGTGAAAAAAAGCATTTTTTCCGTTATTCAACCAAGGTATTTGCTCATTTACATGGACATTCTGATCCTGGCGTTCGTCCTGCTGCGCAAACGGATCGCGGTGGACTGGAAACGCGCTTTGTCCGCCAGAACAAGCCGCAAAACGGTCGCCGCGGTGTTCACGGTCTCTTTGCTCGTATGTTTGTTCAATGTTTTGCCCCATACGGAAAGCATTAATGAAACCGTGCAAGCGGAGCAGATGGGCATTCTGAATTACGAAGCCTTCAGCCTACTGGAGAACGACGAGGAAACGCCGGTCGAACCGAACTTGATTACGCAATCCTCTATTCATGAGCTTAAAGGGATCACGGAGCCGGAGGCCCCCGTTCTGTTCGGCAAGGCGAAGGGCAAGAACGTCATCATGATCCAGATGGAATCGTTCCAAAACTTCTTGATCGATCTGAGGATCGACGGTCAGGAAATTACGCCAGTCATGAACAGTCTGGCTCATGGCAACTACTACTTCCCGCGCTTCTACCAGCAGGTAGGGCAGGGCAATACGTCGGACGCGGAATTCGTGGTCAACACGTCGTTCTATGTGCCGCCGGACGGTCCCGCCACTCAGATCTATGCCAAGAAGGAGCTCCCGAGCTTGGCGAAGCTGCTGGAGTCGCAAGGCTACGATACCGCGACGTTCCATACCAACGACGTGGATTTCTGGAACCGCGACGACTTATACGAGGGGCTTGGCTTCAATCGTTATTACGATAAGGCGTTCTTCGGCGAAGGGAACGACGAGCTGTGGTTCGGTCCTTCGGACGAGGTGCTCTACGGCAAGACGGCGGTAGAATTGCAACGGATGGATGCCGGAGCGGCGCCGTTCTACGCGCACGTCATCTCCATGTCCGCCCATAATCCGTTTTCGCTCCCGGAAGAGAAGCAGAAGATGATTTTGCCGGAACGGTACGAGGGCACTTATGTAGGGGATTATATTCAATCCCAAAATTACGCGGATTATTGCCTTGGCGTATTCTTGGAGGACCTGCGGGCGAAAGGGCTGCTCGAGGATAGCCTCCTGATGTTGTACGGCGATCATCGCGGGTTGCCGGTGTTCTCGCTCGACGAGGAGGACCGCGTGCTGCTCGAGGAAATCTTCGGGGGCGCTTATCTGGAACGGGACATGATCAACATTCCGCTCATCATCGCCGGAGAGGGTATCACGGAGCCTGCCGAATTCCAGCAGCTGGGCGGACAAGTGGACATTCTGCCGACGCTGGCCAACCTTCTCGGCGTATCCGTGAAGGAGCAGATCCACTTTGGCCAAGACCTGCTGAATCAGAAGCAATACAACTTGCTGCCTCAGCGCTATTACTTGCCGACGGGATCGTTCGTTAATACGGAGGAGCTGTTCCTGCCGGGAAGCGGCTTCGAGGACGGCAAGCATTATACCTTGTCCGGAGGAGACGAGACGGAAGCCTCGGCTTCGACCGAAGACGAGTTTAACCGCGCGCTGGAGCTGCTCCATCTGTCCGACAGCTACGTGAGCCAGCTGCCGGACCGGCCGGAGTTCGCGGAGCGGGAAGAGTAAGCAACAAGATACGCGTTATTCAACATCAGCTGCGAGAAGCCGCTCGATCGCATCTTTCCAAGATGCGGCCGGGCGGTTTTACTATGGCTTCCGCGAAAATCCGACATCGTATATAATAAAGGGATATGATTTTACAATAGAAGGGGCAATTCGCAGCGATCATGGAATCCAATACATCAAAACCGACACCGCCGCAGCCAGGCAAACGCCGCTTGAAGCTAAGCCGAATCCGTCGAATCAGGTACGGCTTGCTCGGGCTGGCGTTCGCGCTCGTCTTTTTTGTCGCGGCCCAATTTATCGTGACCTACTACGTCAACCTGGATACCGTCTATAAACACCGCATCAACTATAATATGTTTCTGGAAGATCAGAGCATGATCGAGGTCGTCGTCGAGGAGATGGCGGAGACGATCGAGAAGAAAGGGCTCACCGATTACGCCATCCTGATCGGCAACTCCGTCGCTTGGGGCACGAACGAAAGCTCCGAGCATTCCTTGGGCCGTTATCTCTCCGACCTGGCGACGTCCGCCGAAGGAGAGGACAGGCTTGGGGCCGTGTTTAATCTGTCTGCGCCGTCCATCATGGCGGGCGATGCCTATACGTTGCTGCTCATGATGGAGGACCATGGAATCAAGACGGACAACGTCATGATCGGCCTGTCTTATTCGGCGTTCGTGGAGCCGAATCCCGGTCCGAGGCAAGTGTTCTGGCTCGGCGATTACTTGCGGGAGCAGGATCCCGAGGCGTTCGAAGACGTGCTGCCGCATCTGACGGCGAACAATTTCGAATACGAGGAGGGATGGAAATACGCCGAGGAGAAGGCGCTCGAAGCGTTGATCCACCGTATTCCCGTCGTCAAGTACAAGGAAGTGATCCCGGCCTATTGGGAGCAGAAGAAAGCGGGCACCGACTTGCTCGGCGATCCGCGCGTTTGGAACGAGAAACAATTTTCCGAGACATGGCTCACGGACCCGTCGTATCTGAGCTTCTTCGATCCGACCCCGTTCAAGATGAGCGAGAATAACTGGGGCGTCTACTTCATGAACAAAATCGCGAAGCTCCAGGAAGGCAAACGACTGCTCGTCTTCGTATCCGGAGGCAACGGAGAGCTGTCGAAGAAGGAAGTGACTCAGCCGGGCTATATCGCCAACACGAAGGCGATCGAAACGTACCTGCAAGAGCTCGGTTCGCCATATCTCATCATGCAAGACCGCATCGATCCGAATTTATTTACCGATCATGTTCATTTGACGAAAGAAGGCAACGAGCTGCTTGCCCGTTTCGTATGGGACACCTGGACGGGTAAGGGGGAATAGGGCATGTTATTTAACTCGCCGACGTTTTTGCTGTTTCTGACTGCCGTATTCTTGTTGTATTATTTGTTCCCGCGCGGGCGCATGATCGTGCTCGCGGTGGCGAACGCCGCTTTCTACGCGTATGCGGGCGTTGGATTCTTCTTATTGTTTTTTGGCATCGTGGCTTCGGTATACGGGATATCAAAGTTTCTGGGCGGGCCCAAGAGCAAGCTGGCGCTGATCGCAGGTCTTATCGTAGTATTAGGAAATTTAGCCCTTTTTAAATATTCCGTGTTTATGCTGGATAGCATCAATCAACTTTTGGGCTTCGCTTTCTCGTTGGAGGGGACGCCGTTCTATAATGTTCTGCCGATCGGCATCTCGTTCTACTCCTTCCAGCTGATCGCCTACCTCGTGGACGTGCACAAGGGCAAGCTTAAGCCTAGCCGCTCGCTCTTCGAGTTTTGGGTGTTCATTTCCCTGTTCGCGCATTCCGCGGCGGGGCCGATTCTGCGGGGCGGCGACTTCCTTCCTCAGCTTCGCAACATCGCGACAATCAAGTTCCGTACGCCGCGCGTCAAGCTAGGTCTGGCGTTTATTCTGCTGGGACTCGTTAAGAAGGTCGTCATCGTGGAGAAAATTTCGCCATACGTCAATGAATACTTCTCAGCTGCGCAGACGCTTAACGGCGTTGAATCTTGGGTCGCGTCGTACTTGTTCGCGTTCCAGATCTACTTCGACTTCTCTGCCTATAGCGAGATGGCGGTCGGCATCGGCCTCTTGCTCGGACTGCGTCTCGATTTGAACTTCAAGACGCCTTACCTGAGCGCCAATCCCGCCGAATTCTGGAGACGTTGGCATATTACGTTGTCGCAATGGATTCGCGACTATGTGTTTATTCCGCTCGGTGGCTCGCGGGTCAAGAACTGGCGCATCTACGCCAACCTGATCGCCGCCATGACGATATCCGGCATATGGCACGGCGCGGCATGGACGTTTATCATTTGGGGCTTCTACCACGGCGTATTGTCCGCCACGCACCGCATGTACGCCAAAGGGCTTATCAAGCTCGGCTGGACGAAGCTTCAGAACAATTGGTTCTACAAGCTCGTCGCCATCGCCGCGTTTTTCCACCTGACGGTGGTCGGCTGGGTCTTCTTCCGCGCCAATAGCTGGGGCGATGCGGTTCATATGATCAAACAGATGACGCTGCTCGGCGGCGTGACGTTCACCAAGGAGACGCTGATGCTGCTAGCCATCGCGGCCGGTCTGTATCTGCTCCACATCGTGGAGTTCATTGCGGTCACTCGCTTCAGGCGATGGTCGCTCGTTTGGCAGTCCTCGGTGCCTTCCGTGCTGCGCGGCGCGGTATACGCGGCGCTGGCGATCGTCCTGCTGATGCTGCTCATGAACGGCGAGGCCAGCACGTTTATCTATTTCGCGTTTTAGATGAGAGTTCGATGACCTACCCTTAAATGGAAACAGTGACAGTCAAAGACGGGAAGATAAAGTCCTTGACTGTCGCTGTTTTTATTGTAGATTCCTTAATCCAATCGCCTAGGCGGGCGACATTGCCTGTGACAGCGGGAGGTGGCTTCCGAGATCCTAATCCTCGCTCGTTTGAGTATTCACAAAGCATATATATCATGATATATTGTTATATAAGTAGATATAGCTGACGGATAAGGGGGAGTGCCGCATGGCCAACGAGTCATCGTCGAAGCCGATGTACGAACAAATTTTCGAGGCGCTGCGCGAACGAATCAAAGAGGGCGTGTATGCCATAGGGGATCGCGTGCCTTCGGAGAAGGAGCTCGGCGACGAATTCGGCGTCAGCCGCATTACGAGCAAGAAGGCGCTGGAGCTGCTCGCGATGGACGGCTCGATCGTGCGCCAGCCAGGGCGGGGCTCGTTCGTGGCCGAGCCGGGAAGCGAGCCAGGGGCTAACGGCGCTTCGACCGCGGCCGGACAAGCAAGGCAGCGCAAAGCGTCGGGCAAGCGGCTCATCGGACTTGTCATGACGGACTTTGGCGACGCCTACGGATCGGGGCTTGTTTACGGCATGGAGCAGGCTTCGCGCGAGCACGGCTCGTATTTGATTTTGCGCCGATCGTTCGGCATACCGGCCAACGAGGAAGAGGAGATCAAGGGGATGCTTGAGCTGGGCGTGGACGGGCTCATCATTTTGCCGGCGCAGGGGGAATATTTTAACGCGGAAATTCTGAAGCTCGTGATCGGGCAATTTCCGTTCGTGCTGGTGGACCGCCATCTCAAAGGTTTGCCCGCCGGCTCCATCTGCACGGATAACGTAACGGGAGCCGCCAAAGGAACGAACCATCTCTTCGATTTGGGCCATCGGCATATCGCGTTCCTGACGCCGCCGCCGATGGATACGACCGCGATCGAGGATCGAATCGAAGGATTTATCCAGGCGCACGCGGAGAGAGGAATCGTCGCGGATCGCGACATCTGGATTCAGGACATAATGTCGACGCTGCCGAGCGCGCATGTCGAGGTGAACAGACGCAAGGATATCGAGAAGATCAAAGCGCATCTCGCGCGCCATCCGCATATCACGGCGCTCTTCGCCACGGAATACAACGTCGCGCTGCTTGCCGAGAAGGCTGCGCAGGAGCTTGGTTTATCCGTGCCCGACGACCTGTCGATCATCTGCTTCGACAGTCCGTACCGCAACGGTCTGCAGCCGCTGACGCACCTGAGGCAGAATCAGGAGGAGATGGGCAGGCTCGCCTACGGGCATGTCATGAAGCTGCTGGACGGGGAGACGCTGCCGAACCGCATGCTGCTGGACGCGGAGCTCGTAATAGGAGAGTCCACCGGCAAGGCGAAGATGCGCGCTACGTAATGCTTGCCTGCGGTGATCCGCAGGCGGCCGGCATGGGTCAGCATGCTCGGACATAACGCTGGTAAAGCACGCGATCCTTTCAAGATTGACGGCTCGATCCTATTCGGGTCGTCTTTTTTGCGGCCTATCGCTTCATGCGTGAAACTTGTCGCAAAATAATATATCAATTATTAAATAGATATATTGGTATATAGTTTATTACAAAATACATATTGACATATTATATGAGCGCCCATATAATCAAAAATGTAAGCGGTTTATCGAGTGCGAAACCACTCTAATCCGCAAGATGCAAGAGCAACCTCATGGTCACGACCACCTACCAAAGAAAAGGGAGGCAATGCAAATGAAAAAATGGATATCGGCAGCAACGCTTACGACGGTCTTATTGACAGGCGTTATCGGTTGCAGCAACAACGGGGACAACGGGGGAAATAACGGGGGCTCCGGCGGCGACGGCGGAGGAAACGGCAAGCCCGTCGAGCTGACGTTCTGGGGCGACTGGGGCGGCGAAGGCCAGAAGCAATTCGAGACGATGGTGGACGCGTTCAACAAATCGCAGGATCGCATTCGAGTGAAATACGTGCTGCAGCAGGACATGATCACTAAGTTTCTGACGGCGGCGACATCCGGAGGATCGCCGGACATCCTGTTCTGGGACAGATGGCGCACCTCGCTATACGCACCTAAGAATGTCCTTCATCCGCTGGACGAATACATGGAGAAGGACGGCCTGGCAAAGGACGCCTTCTACGAGGAGTCCGTCAAGGAGCTGTCGTATAACGACAAGCTGTACGGCTTGCCGCTGACGGTTGACGCGCGTGCGCTCTTTTACAACAAAAAATTGCTCGACGAAGCGGGCGTTGAACCTCCGACGACATGGGCGGAGCTGGAGGAAGCGGCCGTCAAGACGACCAAGTGGAACGGCGGCAAGCTGGAGGTGGCGGGCTTCTCGCTCGGCGACAACGGACTCTTTAATATGTATCTTCAACAGGCGGGCGGCTCCATGCTGTCGGAGGACGGCACGAAGACGGGCTTCAACGGCGAGCAGGGCAAGTCGGTGCTGCAGTTCTGGGACAAATTGCTGAACGAGGACAAAGTGTACAAAGTCGGCTTCGAGCAAGGGCTTGGGGAAGGCACGGACGCGTTCGTCACCGGCAAGCTGGCGATGCAGTATACGGGACCATGGATGCTTAGCACGTACAAAAAATACGGCAAAGATCTCGACTTCGGCATCGTGCCTCCGCCGGCAGGACCGAATGGCGACAAAGGCAGCGTCATGGGCGGCTTTGGCCTCGTCATTCCGGAAGGCGCCAAGCATAAGGAAGAAGCATGGGAGTTCATCAGCTGGTGGACGGCGAACAAGGACAACGCCCTGCTGTGGGCCAAAACGAGCCTAAACATGCCGGGTCTCAAGGAAGCGCTCGACGATCCGTTCTTCAAGGACGACCCGTTCTGGCAGCCGTTCATGGAGACGCTCGAATTCGCCAAGATCCGTCCGGCGCATCCCGGCTACTCCGTCATGGAGAACGACGGCTTGATCCCGAATCTTCAGCTGTTCCAGCAAGGGGAGCAGAGCCTCGAGGACACGCTGAGCAAAGCTCAGACGCAAGGCGACAAGCTTCTCGCCGACAACGCGGAAGTCAAATAAGCGGGGCCGATTAATTATGAACAATCGGGAGCAGGGCGGGAGAAGCCTTGGCAGCTCTCCTGCCCGACCCGAGCAACCGCAAGGGGGGAACGTTCGATGGCTTCCATCGGCAAGTTAGGGCGACATCAAGAGAAGATGGCGTATCTGTTCATCACTCCGACGATGCTGTTATTTCTGGCGTTTACGATCGTGCCCGTCGTGATGGCGCTGTATCTTAGCTTTACGAATTACGACGTCGTAAGCCGGATGGACTTCGTAGGCGTTGATAACTACAAACGGCTCGCGGACGACGCATTGTTCTGGCAGACATTCAAGAACGTTTTCTATTATTCCATCATTTTTGTCCCGTTGAATATTCTCATCTCGCTGCTTCTCGGCATGCTCATGAACTTCAAGCGGATGGGCGTCCGATTGTTCCGCACGATGAATTATTTGCCGACGCTAACGTCCGCCGTAGCCGCGGCCACGGTATGGATCTGGCTGCTGCACCCAGAGTTCGGCCTCGTCAACGGCATATTGAGCTACTTCGGCGTCATCGGCCCGGCTTGGCTCGCGCAGACGGAGACGGCGATGCTGTCGATCATCCTCGTCACGCTGTGGCAGTCCGTCGGCGCCAACATGATCATCTACATCGCCGGGCTGCAGGGCATTCCGGAGTATCTGTACGAATCCGCGAAGCTGGACGGAGCGACGGCGTTCGACCGTTTCCGCTACATTACTTGGCCGCAGCTGCGTCCGACGACGTTTCTCGTGAGCACGATGGCGATCATCGGCGCGCTTCAATTGTTCGACCAGGCGTTCGTGCTGACGCAGGGCGGTCCCGGCAACGTGACCAAGACGCCGGTGTATCTGATCTATCAGCAAGGCTTCAATCAACTGCAGATGGGATACGCTTCCGCGCAAGCCTTTATATTGGCCGTGGCGATTCTGATCTTCTCGTTCATCAACATGCGCATTAACAAATCGGAAGAGCCGATTCTTTAGGAGGGGATGGCATGAAGACGATACCGACGAACAAGGGAACAAACGCGCGGGCTGCCACCCTGGTTATGTCATACCCGGCTCGGGTCATGATCGGCAAGTTGTTGTTCTATGCTGTATGCATCACCATCGGGGTAGTTATGTTCCTGCCCTTCTTCTGGAGTCTGATGACTTCGCTTAAGCCCAGCAACGAAATTTTCTCCATCCCGATTCAGTGGCTCCCGTCCGAGATCACGCTGGAGCATTACCGCAAGGCGTTTACGACGGTGCCCTTCGGCCTCTACTTCTGGAACTCGCTCGTGCTCGCCGTGGCCGGCGTGCTGGCCAATCTGTTCTTCGGCTCGGTCAGCGGGTACGCGTTCGCGAAGCTGAATTTCAGGGGCAACAAGGCGATGTTCCGGGTGCTGCTTGCGGCCATGATGATTCCCGGCATCGTTACGATGATCCCAAGCTTCTACGTGCTCAAGCATTTTCCGCTGGTCGGCGGCAACGACTTGCTCGGCGGCGGCGGCAACGGATTTCTGAACTCGTTTTGGGGCATTATTTTGCCCGGCGCTTCGGGATCGTTCGCGGTATTCTTCATGCGGCAGTTTTTCCTGACGCTGCCCTCGGACATGATGGAGATGGCGCGGATCGAAGGCTGCAAGGAGTTCCGCATCTTCTGGAACATCTACTTGCCGCTGACGAAGCCGGCGCTCGCGACGCTCGGCATCTTCACGTTCCAGGCGGGCTGGAACAGCTTCCTATGGCCGATGATCATCCTCAACGATCCCGACAAGGCGACGATCCAGATGGGGCTTCAAGCGTTCTCTTACAACTACCAGACGGATTACGGACCGATGATGGCCGGCGCGCTGATCGCGATTCTCCCGATTCTGGTGCTGTTCTTGCTGCTTCAGAAGTATTTTGTGCAGGGCATCGCTTTTAGCGGCGTGAAAGGGTAGCCTACAGCCGAACCTGTCATTCATCACACGGCATACGTGCTTAACCATTCCGGTATGGCGAAGGAGTGCATGTGATGAGAAAACAAATGGTATGGGGACGAAAGTGGCTGACCGTTCTGCTGGCGGCCGCGCTTGCTTTGCCCGTCCTTGCGACGGGAGGCAAAAAGGCCGAAGCCTTCACGTCGGCTAACGCCGACACGGCGATGAACGGATTCGTAAGCACGTTCTACGATCCCTCGGCGAAGTATTTTTATACGAACAGCGATCATTTGATCCATCCCGAGCACGCGCACGGTCCGAACGGCGGGTTGTACACCGACTTCTGGTGGGAAGCCCAGCTATGGGAGACGGTCATGGACGCGTATGAGCGGACGGGAAGCGCGACGTACCGGACGATGATCGACGATGTGTACGACGGGTTTAACGCCAAAGTGCCCGACATGCTCGTCAACAACTTCAACGACGACCTGGGCTGGTGGGCGCTGGCCTGCATGCGGGCTTACGAGCTGACGGGAACCGACGAATACCGCAACCGGGCATGGTTTCTATTCAACGAAATCTATAGCGACTACGACAGCACGTACGGCGGAGGCATCTGGTGGAAGAGGGACGGAACGTCCCCGCAGAAAAACATCGCAACCAATGCGCCAATGGTCATGACGGCGATCAAGCTGATGAACGCGACCGGCGACACGACGTATTTGACGAAGGCTCAGAACATCTACAATTGGATCAAAAGCAGGCTGATCTCCGGAAGCAAAGTCAACGATCACGTGGAGGGAAGCGGCAGCGGCACGGTCATAGACTGGGACTTCACCTACAACTACGGCACGTTCCTCGGCGCGGCGCTGGCCATGCACCAGGCGACGGGCACGGCGAGCTATCTGACGGACGCGAACAATGCGGCGAACTACGTGATTTCGAATATGACGTTGTCTTACTCCTTGCTCTACGAAGGAGAAAACGATGCCGCCGGCTTCAAAATGATATTCGCCCGTAACCTGAACAAGCTTCGTATCGCGACGGGCAATGCTTCCTATCTCAACTTCCTGCAGCAGAACGCCACTCAGGCGTTTAACCATCGGAGAACGTCGGACAACGTCATCGGCAGCGATTGGACGGCGCCGACGGGTTCGGGTTACGTGCAGAGTCTCGCCGCAGCCGCGGGCGCTTCCATCCTGCAGTTCACGCCGCCGGACAACTACACGGGTTACATCGCGGGCAACGGAACGTACGAGGCGGAGAACGCGCGCAAGACGGGCGCGATCATCGGCGAAAGCACGCATGCGGGGTATAGCGCGCGCGGCTATCTGGCGGGCTGGAACAGCAACGGCTCGTCCGTTACGTTCCATGTGAATCAGAACTCGGCCAGCACGCGGACGGTGACGATTCGTTACGGGGCGGGAGCCGGGAACGCGGGCCGCTATGTTTCCGTCAATGGGACGGTCGTGGCCAATAATCTATCCTTCGGCGGTACGGGAAGCTGGGGCAGCTGGAGCACGGTCACGCTAAGCGTCAATCTGAACGCGGGCCATAATACGATCGTAATCGGCTACGACAGCGCGAAGGGCAACAACAACTATTTGAATCTGGACAAAATTCAAGGACTGTAGCACGGAGGGTTCATGAAGCTGAAGCGGAGAAACACGAGAATCGCGGCCGCGCTTGCAACGGCATTGTTTCTTGTCGCGGCCGCGGCTTGGGGAAGCGGTTATTGGGATACGTTATTCGGGAAGTCCGGCGGCAAGTGGGAGGAGCGGGCGGAAGAAGCGCAGGCGCAGCTCGAAGAGTCGTTCTGGGATGAAAACAGAGGTCTCTACAACAATGCCGCGCCCTGCATGCTCGGGCTATGCACCGACCCGTTTAACTACTGGTGGCTGGCGCATGCGGTCGACGTCCTGGTCGACGGGTACGAACGAACGGGCGGCGAGCGTTATGCGGATCAATTGTCCAGCTTGTATCAGGGAATATTGAACCGCAACGCGGGCGTGTTCCCCAACGAATATTACGACGACATGGAATGGATGGGACTCGCCTGGCTGCGCGCCTACGACGCGACCGGGGACGAGCGGTACAAGGAAGCGGCTCTCGCGCTCTGGGAGGATATCAAGACGGGGTGGAACGAGGAGATGGGCGGGGGAATTGCCTGGCGCAAGACGCAGCTGGACTACAAGAACACCCCGGCTAACGCCCCTGCCGCCATTCTGGCAGCCAGATTGTACGACCGATTCGGCCAAGCGGACGATCTGGCATGGGCGGAGAAGATTTACAAGTGGCAGAAGGAGAATCTGGTGGATCCCGAAACAGGACTTGTCTGGGACGGCATGAATCGGACGGGCGACGGCTCCATCGACAAGGACTGGAAATTCACGTACGGGCAAGGCGTGTACATCGGCGCGGGAGTGGAGCTATACAAGGCGACCGGCGAAGAGGGCTATATCGCCGATGCCCGCAAGACGGCCGCCCATCTGGGAGAAGGCTTCGCGAGTCCCGCCACGGGCATGCTTCCGTCGGAGGGAGAAGGCGACGGGGCGCTGTTCAAGGGCGTTCTCGTCCGGTACATGGGCGAATTGATCGCCGTCGAACCGGAAAACGAGATTGCAAGGTCGCTGAGGGAAATGCTGAAGACGAACGCCGATAGCTTGTGGGAGTACGGCAAGGATGCGGAGTCCGCCCTGTTTAGCAATTCGTGGGCGCAGACGCCGGACGAGGTCGTGCAGCTTAGCACGCAGCTAAGCGGCATGATGCTGCTGGAGCAGGTTGCGCGCCTGGAACGCGATGGCCATTTGTGAGAATCAAGCGACATGCGTTCCGCGTTCGGATCGACGGTTATCGTAACGTTGCGGGAGAACTAGAGCAGAATTAAGGGAGTGGGGACATCATGACATGGAGCAAACGGGCCGACCTGGCCCAGGCGGCGCTTGAATCGCAGTTCTGGAACGAACATATCGGCTTATACAATATCGAGACGCCTTGCCCGAACGGGGAGTGCAATACGATTTTCCACTATTGGTGGATGGCGCACGCGGTCGACGCGCTCGCGGACGGTTACATTCGCACGGGAGACGCAAGCTACGTGAAACGCCTGCAAACTCTGTACGACGGGTTGCTCAAGAGGAACGGCGGAGCGTTCCCTAACGAGCTGTACGACGATATGGAATGGATGGCGATCTCGTGGCTGCGAGCTTACGAGGCTACCGGCATCGAACGTTTCAAGGAAGCGGCGCTGCTGCTTTGGGAGGACATCAAGACGGGATGGAACGATCATATGGGCGGCGGAATCGCCTGGCAGAAGTCGCAGCTCGACTATAAGAATACGCCGGCTAACGCTCCGGCCATCATCCTGGCTTGCCGGCTTCATAGCCGCTTCGGGACGGAGGAGGAGCTGTCTTGGGCCAAACGCATCTACGATTGGCAAAAGGCGAATCTGGTCGATCCCGACAGCGGCTTCGTCTGGGACGGGATGAACCGGACCGGCGACGGCTCCATCGACAAGGACTGGCAATTCACTTATTGCCAAGGCGTCTATATCGGCGCGGGCGTCGAGCTGTACCGGATAACCGGCGACGAGCAATACTTGGCCGATGCGATCCGAACGGCGGAAGCGGCGCGGAATGCGTTGACGGATAACGTTTCCGGACTGTTCCCCGACGAAGGGGACGGCGACGGAGGATTGTTTAAAGGGATTCTCGTTCGCTACATGGCGGAGCTTGCCAAGGAGGCTCCGGGGAGGACGGAGGCCGGCGCGCTGCTGCTCGCCAACGCCAATAGCCTGTGGAGCGCGGCGCGGGATGCGGAGAGCAACCTTTTCCACACGGACTGGGGAGCCGCGCCGTCGGAGCGGGTAACGCTGAGCACGCAGCTCAGCGCGATTATGCTGCTGGAGCGTTTGGCGGATCTGGAGGGGAGCGGGCTCTTCGGAGCGCGGTCCGCTTCATAAGAAGGACAAGATGACGAAACGATGGCTCATTCCTGTAAGGGCGGCTTCCGGCCGCGAGGGATGAGCTTTTTTGCATGTTAACGTATATTACATGACATAACAGAAACACTGAATGGTGGGGACCAACTTAGGAAAAGGAGTGGATGTTATGGAGTTTACGCTCGGAGCGGACGAGGTCGTTCGCCGGATCAAGCATTTGCAAACCTCGGGAGGAGCCATGAGCAAGAAGCAAGTGAAGCAACACGATCCCGAGTTGATGAAAAACGCATTGTTCTACTTCCCAAGCTGGGAGCATGCCCTGAAGAGCGCGGATCAGCTGTAGCTCCTACCCGCGCGGTTACTTACATAAATAGAACCAGTTGAACGACTGCAACGACTTTCGAAGCCGCAGGCGCATTCTCGCAGGGAGCGGGACGTCTGTGGCTTTTTGTTGCTATGTCTGAATACTCAACATCGATCGATTAACCCTTTCGTTCGCAGCCTTGAACGTGTTAAGGTACAGTGGAGCACAAGAAGAGACGGGAAGAGGAGAATAACGGATGAGCACGCCGATCAACACGAACGAAATGCCGCTAACGGTTACGAATATATCGAAAGAGCTTGCCCGGTTAGGGGTAAAGGAAGGAACGACGCTGCTGGTGCATGCTTCGATGAAGTCGATGAATCGCTGGATCGTGGGCGGGGAAACGGCCATCGTCTTGGGACTCGAGGCGGTGCTTGGCGCGAGCGGAACGCTTGTTATGCCGACGCATACGTCGAGTCTATCGGAGCCTTCCCATTGGCAGAATCCGCCGGTGCCGGAATCGTGGTGGAGCGTCATTCGCGAGGAGATGCCCCCTTACAGACCGGATCTGTCGCCAACCTACTATATGGGGGCAATGGCAGAGTGCTTCCGCAAACTGGACGGGACGATTCGAAGCTCGCATCCGCAATTGTCGTTTGCCGCTCGCGGGCGGCATGCCGAGACGATTGCGCGGGGCCACTCGCTGGATCACGGGCTTGGCGAGGATTCGCCGCTCGCGAGAGTGTACGATCAGGATGGGTGGGTGCTGCTCCTCGGGGTAGGCCATGACAAGAACACATCCCTGCATCTGTCGGAGCATCGCGCGAATTATGGGAGCAAGAAAATCGGGAAGCAAGGAGCTCCCGTACTGGTTGACGGCGTTAGACAATGGGTGGAGTTCGAAGAAATCGGATACGATTCGGGAGACTTCGCCGCGATTGGAGAGCAGTTCGAGAAGGATAGAGGCATCGTTAAGATAGGGAAGCTCGGCGATGCGGAAGTTCGGCTTATGAGCATAAGAGAGCTGGTTGATTATGGGGTGTGGTGGCTGGAACGTTATCGGGATTAGGCGCGGAACTGCAGGGGTTCGGCATGGCTGGCCGTTAACTCGGAGAGCGCGTTGATCGAAAGATAAGCTGCGCCGCCTTGGACGATAAAACCGCCTTCGGTCAAGCGTCCGTCCGACATGATGGCGTCCTCGGCCAAAAGCAAGGAGAACGAGACGCTGTCGACGGTAATATCGACGGTCGTCGTCTCCGGGTTATAGATCAGTCTGCCATCGTGCGCCTCGACGTAGCTGCGAATCGGCACGTATAACTGGCCATTCCGCTCTAACGTATCTTCAGTTGGAGCGGATAGCCGCTGGACGGCGGATTGTTGGACGTTATGCCCGGCGCCTGGGTCGGAAGCTCGAAGGATTTCGATGCCGGGTACTTTGGCGGCTTCCGTAGGCTCGACGTAAGGAGGACGTAACAGCCCCCCTAGCAGCGTAGCGGATGCGAGAACGACGACTAGGGTATTGCGGACAAGCAATTTCATTGGAATGGCCTCCTCGGGATAAGGATAATAGAAGAGAGGTCAAGCTTCGACTATCCTCAGTGTACCCCCAAAAGATGCTGGCAATGTCAGAGCTGTATAAAGGATTTGTTAACGCGCGATGAAACCGCCGGGGCTGCCTGGCGGCTATTTGCTTTGGCGTGGCGGCTGCTTATCCCCTTTCGCGTTGCCTGGGTAACAAACGTTTCGTTCGGACAAACTATGAAAAAAACGGATTGTGCAATAATACTTCGCTGAAAATTGCCAAGCGCAGACGTTTATGAGGTTATAAACAATATTGGTACGGCAGTATGGTGCGGTTGAATGGCTGGTGCGGCGCATGAGTATGAAATTTCGTATCCAATGATGGGTTGGAGCAGCTGTGATGGCGATTGGATATGAAATTTCGTATCCAATGGTGGGTTGGAGCAGCTGTGACGGCGATTTGGTATGAAATTTCATATCCAATGATGGGTTGGAGCAGCTGTGATGGCGATTGGATATGAAATTTCATATTCAATGGTGGGTCTGGCAGGAGTCATTTTATAAACTTTTTTCGGTCGAGTGACAAATGCGGGGTTGTTCGGTTGTGTTAGTAGTGAAGGGGGGGACACAGGGGTGCAAAATTCAACTGAGCGAGGAGAAGCGGTTCGCCTGGCCGTCATAACCCATTCGGATACGCTGATCAAAGTCGCTTTCTCCTATCTTAAGAATATGGCGGATGCGGAGGAAGTCGCTCAAGATGTATTTCTGGCCTACTTGCAGACCTCTCCCGTCTTCGCGAACGACGAGCATGAGAAAGCGTGGCTCATCCGTACGACCATCAACAAATGCAAGAATCGGCTGAAATCGGGTTGGTTCAGCAAGCGCACGCCGATGCCGGACGAGCTTGGCGATCTGAGTAAGCAGGAGTATTCGGTTCTTCAGGACGTGCTCACTCTGGATGAGAAATACCGGATTCCCATTCACCTTCACTATTACGAAGGATATTCGCTAGAGGAGATTGGGGAAATTCTGCACGCCAAGCCGGCGACCGTCGGAACCTGGCTGGCTCGCGGACGCAAGATGCTCAGAAGCGCGATAGGAGGAGGGCAGGCATGAAGAAACCAAGCTACAAGGAGGCATTATCCAAGCTGAAGATGAGCGAGGACTTTAAGGATCGTACAATTGCGATGTTGGAGCGGGAAGAGCGGAAGATGAAAGAACAACAACAACAAACTAAGGGAGAGATTATGATGAATACAGCAAAACAAACAAATCGCAACAAATGGACGAAATGGACGGTAGGCGTAGCGGCAGTTGCCGTGCTCGCGGTAGGCGTTGTGGCATTCAACGGCAACGACGGCGGCACAGTGCCAACGCCAGGAAATAACAGCGCAGTAGTGGATACGCAGCAACCGGCTCCTCCTAAGACGACGGCTAAAGTGCAAGTCAACATCGAAGGCGTTATCGACGAAGTGGGCGCCGACGGCAAAAGCTTCCGCGTAGGCGAGCTTTGGGTAACCGTTACGGACGAAACGCTTTACGGAATCGATGGCCCTACGGCCCCCGAAGCTTCCGAGCAGCTTGTGAGCAAAGAATTCAAAGTTGGCAACACGGTTTCCGGCTTCACTTCCGACGATGTCGCCAGCGGCAAAGTAACGGCCGTGCGCATCTACAACAACTTCTAATTCATAAGCGGCGGCGGACTCCTGTCCGCAATGCCAAACAAACCTCTCCTGCGATGAAGGCGCTCCTTATAGAGCTCTTCGATCGCGGGAGAGGTTTGTTTGGTTTAAGGGTTTGTTTGGTTTAAGGGTTTGTTCATGACCTATGTAAGACTTAGGCTTATGACGATGCTTTGATCGGCTGCACGACTTCCGATTTCGGGCTCGTCATCTTGCTGCTGCCGTTAAATACGCCGCCGGACTCGATAATGAGCGACGCCGCCGTAATGTTGCCGTTAAGCACGCCGGTCGAGCTGATCGTCAGTTTGCCGCGCACCTCGACGTCGCCGTTAAGCTGCCCCGCCAGTACCAGGTCGCGAGAGCTGATGTTGGAGTTCGCGACTCCGTTTTCTCCGATGATGACATCGCCGCTCGACGCAATGTCGCCGATGATGCTGCCTTCAATGCGGATGCTCGCTTCCGTCCGGATTTTCCCCTCGAAGATCGTGCCTTCTCCGATGAGCGTATCCGTCGTATCCGGATTGATTTTGCCGGAGCCGGGTTTGTTCTTGAACATTACGATTCACGTTCCTTTCTGTCTTCTCGAATATAGGGCATGGGGTCGACATGAATGCCGTTCACGATGACCTCGTAATGCAGATGGGGCCCCGTGCTGCGTCCCGTGTTGCCGAGCTCGCCGATAAGCTGGCCTTTCTTGACCTTGTCGCCGACGTTTGCGAGTCGCTCGTTAAGATGAAGATAACGGGTTTCGATGCCTCTTCCATGATCGATAATAATGTTGTTGCCTTGCGGATATGTACGTTCGGATAGGGTGACCACGCCGTCCGCGGCCGCATAGATGGGATCGCCGCGGTTGCCTCCGATATCCAGCCCCGAATGCAGGGCGGAGCGGCCGGAGAACGGATCGCGCCTTACGCCGAAGGTGGAGGTGATTTTGCGATTATCGGCCGGCCAGATCGTAGGCGTGATATCCAATATTTCTTTATATTTCAGCATGGCGGCTTTGGTCGCTTCCAGACTGGGCTTTAATTCGTCGATTTGAATCGAGAGCTGGTCGAATTCCCGTTCCGTGCGGGCAGCAAGCGAAGCTTCTCCGGTGTGCAGGGGCAGATGAAATTCTTCTCCGCCTTGTCCGCCTTCGCCTAACGGTACGCTCTCTGCCGAGGAAATGGTTACTTCGGTTGCTTGGATGCCTGCGATATCCTGAAGCTGCTTCTCCAACTTCGAGATTTCGGACATCTTCGTTTCGATTTGTACGGCTTGCGCCGATAATGTGGATAAGTCGGCTTCGAGCGTGGCAATCCGGTCTTCCTTGCTCTGGAGCGATTGCTCGTAGCCGGATGCCGAAGCGTCAAGCCGTGCCTGCAAGTTAGAAATTTCTGCCGCGCTGTTGGTGAACAGAATCGTAAATACGGCCGCGCAGATCGAGATCAGCGCAATAACCGAAGGGACGAGTATCACGATGTATCCGCTTAGCTTGATGCGCCGCACGGACCGATTGGCTTCGGGAATGATGACGAAAGTAAATTGTTTGGACAACCGCTTCATGGGGATTTGGGCCTCCTACCAGATTCCTAGTCATGCTCAACCGCGTTTATTCGACACGAGAGGTCGAAAATCCTTCTTTTCGGCAAAATATTCCTGATGGCGCGAGCCTGGGCCAGCCGACGATACTCGCGGTTCGGGAACTAGAGCATGACTGCGAGCATGTCCGTGTTCGACGGCGAATGGCAGGGGTGCTATAATGTGCGGTGGATGAGAATTTGACAGCGAACGGGAAGGCAGGTGCTTCATCGAATGTTGAAATGGGATGGACATACGCATACGCGCTTCTGCTATCACGGAAGCGACGCTTCGCAGGAATTGTATTTGGACAGGGCGGTGGAGCTCGGATTCCAGCGCTACACGATCAGCGAGCATCCGCCGCTGCCGGCGAATTGGATCGACGATGCCAAGCTGATGGATGAGCTTGCGATGTCGATGGAGGAGATGCCGCAGTACTTGGCGTATGCCAAGGAAATGAAACGGCGCTATGAAGGCAAGCTCGAGGTCACGATCGGGCTGGAGATCGATTATTTGCCGGGAGCGGGCGCGTTCACGGATCAACTGGTGGAGCGCTTCGGGAGCGAGCTGGAGGATGTCGTGTATTCGGTGCATTATTTGCCCGGGATCGGCGGCATGCGCTGCATCGATTATACGGCGGACGACTTCCGGAAGCATCTGCTGGCGTTCTACGGTTCGATGGACCGTGTCGTCGACGAATACTACAATCACGTGGAAGCGGCGATTCGGGAAGCGGCCAAGCTGCCGATGCGCAAGCGGCTCGGCCATATCAATCTGATCGAGAAGTTCCGCACGGAGCTGCCGGAGATTAGCGAGTCGCTGATTCGGTCGCGTCTGGAAGGGATTCTTCCGCTGCTTGAGTCGACGGGCGTCGGCATCGACGTGAATACAGCGGGCTTGCGCGTGGCGACATGCGGGAGGGTCTACGTGCCGGAGTGGTTCCTGTCGGCCTGCGTGGAGCGCGGCATACCGTGCGTCTACGGCTCCGACTCGCATAAGCCGGAGCAGGTCGGCTTCGGCTACGAGTGGTTCGAGAAGGCGATGATGCGTGGATAAGCCAAAAGGCGCGAAGGTTGGCGCGGCAGACGTTGTCGTGAAGGCGGTGCCGGCCGAGGACGCGGCGCTCGCCGCGCTGATTGCGCGACTGGACGCTTATTTGGCTGGACTGTATCCGGCCGACGAAATATTCGGCGTGGATTTCGCCGATCCCGCGACGCGGAGCATGGCGTTTGCCGTCGCCTATATGGACGGGCGGCCCGTCGGCTGCGGCGGCATCCGGAGCCTCGATGCGGCTACCGCGGAGCTGAAGCGCTTCTATGTGGAGCCGGACGTAAGAAGAGCAGGAATCGCGGGCAGCGTCTATCGTTACTTGGAGAACCGCGCGGCGGAGCTCGGACATACGCTTCTCCGTCTGGAAACGGGAGAGCCTCAGTTCGAGTCGATACGCTTTTACGGCAAGCAAGGGTTCTACCCGATCCCACGGTTTGGCGAATACGTCCATTGCGAGTCGAGCTATTGCATGGAAAAAAAGATAAGCCCATAAGCGGAAGACTGAGTCTTCCTTCTTATGGGCTTTTTGGCGCGCGTGGAGCGGCGCGGTTGGGGGCGGCCAATTTGTCGGCGAGACCGACAAAGCCGCGCGAAAAAGGCCGCCCGGGGGCCAATTTGTCGGCGAGACCGACAAAGCCGCGCGAAAAAGGCCGCTCGGCGGCCAATTTGTCGGCGGGACCGACAAAGCCGCGCGAAAAAGGCCGCTCGGCGGCTAGTTTGTCGGCGGGACCGACAAAGCCGCGCGAAAAAGGCCGCTCGGCGGCCACTTTGTCGGCGAGACCGACAAAGCCGCGCGAAAAAGGCCGCTCGGCGGCCACTTTGTCGGCGAAACCGACAAAGCCGCGCGAAAGAGGCCGCTCGGCGGCCAATTTGTCGGCGAGACCGACAAAGCCGCGCGAAAAAAGCCGCTCGGCGGCCAGTTTGTCGGCGGGACCGACAAAGTCGCGCGAAAAAGGCCGCTCGGCGGCCAATTTGTCGGCGGGACCGACAAAGCCGCGCGAAAAAGGCCGCCCGGCGGCTAGTTTGTCGGCGGGACCGACAAAGCCGCGCGAAAAAGGCCGCCCGGCGGCTAGTTTGTCGGCGGGACCGACAAAGCCGCGCGAAAAAGGCCGCTCGGCGGCCACTATGTCGGCGAGACCGACAAAGCCGCGCGAAAAAGGCCGCTCGGCGGCCACTTTGTCGGCGAGACCGACAAAGCCGCGCGAAAAAGGCCGCTCGGCGGCCACTTTGTCGGCGGGACCGACAAAGCCGCGCGAAAAAGGCCGCTCGGCGGCCAATTTGTCGGCGAGACCGACAAAGCCGCGCGAAAAAGGCCGCTCGGCGGCCAGTTTGTCGGCGAGACCGACATAGCCGCGCGAAAAAGGCCGCTCGGCGGCCAGTTTGTCGGCGGGACCGACAAAGCCGCGCGAAAAAGGCCGCTCGGCGGCCACTTTGTCGGCGAGACCGACAAAGCCGCGCGAAAAAGGCCGCTCGGCGGCCACTTTGTCGACAGGCCCGACAAAGCCGCTCGAAAAAGGCCGCTCGGCGGCCAATTTGTCGGCGGGACCGACAAAGTCGCGCGAAAAAGGCCGCTCGGCGGCCAGTTTGTCGGCGGGACCGACAAAGCCGCGCGAAAAAGGCCGCCCGTCGGCTAGCCCGCGCTGCGCTCGAAGCCGACGATCCATTCGCCTTTGATTGCCGCGTAGCCGGAGTCGCCTTCGACGACGAGGCCGTAAATGCTTTTGACGTCGAGGTATTCGCGGCGCGAGCCGTTATCGAATTCCAGCGTGATGTAATAATGCGTTCGCGAGGACGATGTCGAATGCGCGAACCCATCGTTGCCGTGGTTGTGATGATTACTGTGATGGCGCACGTCCATACGTTTTGCCACGACTTTCGCGTAGGAGCTTACCTGCGGCGTACTGGAATTCTTGAAATATTTAACGCCCCCAAAGATCATTCCGCCGATCACGACGATAAAACCGATGACCATGATAATAGGGATAATCGTAAACATCATGTCGAAGCCGGCCGAAGGGCCGAAGCCGCTGCTCATTCTGAATTCCTCCTGTTATCCGGAAAATGATATGCCCTTCGTTATACGTCATTTCCCGGGAAAATGTTGCGGGATTTTGCGCCGGGAACTCCGCTAACCCAATCTCCGCCCCGTCTCCCCGTGCAAACAAGCCCGCCCCTTACATCACCGAAACCACAAATCCTTGAATCTCACCCAGCTCAAAGACTCTAACGTAATCCCTTGCACCGAGGGGTGGAACGCCGTCTTGAGATGCTTGCGATACAGGAAAAATAGACTGTGGCGAAGCGCGAGCTCCTGCTCGATCCGGATAAACAGCCGGGCCCGAACCGCCGGATCGGCTTCGGCCATGATCGCTCGAAGCGGGCCGTTTAACGCGCGGGCGTCGGCCTCCGTCATATGCTGCAGCATGCTCGTGTACAGGTCGACAAGCCGGAGCTCCCGGTATTCGTCGAGCATGATCGCGAACAGCAGCAGATCGGCTTCCATCCGCCCGCCGCCTTTGAATTGCTCCGCCGTCAGCAGCTTGATCCGAAGCCGAACGCCTTGGGCGGCGAGCAGCTCGGCGATCAAGGAAGCATCCGCCGCGTATTGCGGGATCGTCACCAGCGTGAGCGCGTCGCTCCCCGAGCGGTCAAGCGCAGCGCTCAACCTGGCCAGTAATTCCTCGCGTTCCGCTGCACCGAGCTCTAACGGCGCAGAGCCTGCCCGGCCGCCTAGAGGGTCCATGCCGCTAGCCCGCAGCCAGAAGCTTGAAGCTTCCTCGATGACGTCGCCCGACAGCAGGCGAAGCAGCTCCCCGCGGTTAATCGCAAGGTTCAGCAGCTCTCTTATGCGCGGATCGGAGAGCGGTCCGTCCTTCAGCTCGTTCACCGTCAGAAATTTGCACGTCGTGCCGGACTGCCTCACCTGCTGCCACTGAGCGCCCTCGCTCTCCACCATGCGCACGTTGTGCATCACTTGGTATTGCCGCAGCTCGCGGCTATCCTGAGGAGGCTCTCCCGCCGGCATCGGCATCGTCCATACTTCCACCCGGTCAAGAAACGGCCGTCCTTGAAAATAACCCGGATTCGCTTCCAGCGTCAAAATCCCTTGCTCACTGGAAGCGAGGCGGAAGGGTCCAGTGCCGATGATCGATCCTCCAAGGCTGGCATCTCCGAACCTCTCTCCTTCGGCTTCTCCGATGTCCTGCGGAACGACGGAGGCCCGATTGGTGGCGAGAAACGGGAGGAACAGCTCGCACCTCGCCTTGAGCTTGAATCGGATCGTCGTGTCGTCGGGCGTCTCGATCGCCTCGATCTCGCGATAAGCCCAGCTGTAGAGCCCCTCCGGCGCGTGCCGGCGCAGCCGCTCGACGGAATAAGCGACGTCGGCGGCCGTCATTTCGCGGCCATGATGGAACATGACGCCCTTGCGCAGATAGAACGTCCATGCGGTGCGGCTCTCGTTCGTCTCCCAAGCGTGGGCGAGATGGGGCAGCACGGCGCTTCCTAGGCGGTCCATTCGGACAAGTCCGTCAAAGAGCTGGTGCACAAGATGGGATTCGCCGAAATAATGAATGCCCGCGGGATCCAAGGTAACGATCGTGCCTGGCAACGGGAAACGCAGCGTATCGGTTCTGCGCTTGCCTTCCACTTGCGAGCGAAAGCCGAATTGGCCGGCTAGCCAGTCCTGGAACGTGTCTTTTGCCGCGGCCCCGTCCGCCGTCTGGAGCGTGTCGAGGCCCGCCTTCAGATCGCCACGGGCGACCAGCTCCTTGGCTTCCTCCAGCAGCATGTATTCGAGCGGCACGAGAAACGCAAGCTCCGAACGGTTGCCCCTGCCTCGCTTCGACTCCCATCTAATCCAGCCTTCGTTCTCCATCCGCTTCAGAATCATGACCATGTTGCGCGTCGTGCATTCCAGTCGCTCCGCGAGCTCGAACGTTGTCGTCAGCGCGGCTTCGCCGTCGGCAATCGACGAATAAGCGCGCCTGAGCGCGATATAATGCCGCCTGATTTTCATGACATTCATGCTCCTCTATCATAAAATATGAAATTAAAATCATCCAAATTGCACTTTTTGTTCTTATTTTATAGGTTACAATAAAAGGAGAAAAAAGCAAAGGGAGGGCACAAGAGATGAGAGATCCAGCGCCGTGGCTGAAGCGATATAGCCGGATGTGGATGATCGCTCTGCTGCTGGGATTGATCGGTCAATATTTATTCGTGGAACGCCCGTTCGGGCTATCGATGACGCTATTCGTCGCAGGGCTGTACGGGCTGTTCTTCTATTCTGCGAAAGGCAGACTCGGAGGCTTCGACAAATGGAAGGGCCAGTCCAAGACGGGATGGCTGCTGTTCGTGCCGATCGGCGGTCTTGCGCTGAGCTATTCCCTATTCGCGAACGAAATGTTCAGCGCGCTCAACGTTCCGGCGCTCATGCTGCTGATGGTGGCCCAGACGATGCTGCTGACGCGCGGCGGCTCGCAGCCTTGGCACCGGCTCGGATTTTACGGCGACCTGTTGATGCAGTGGCTTATCCTTCCGCTTACGCATATCGCGGTGCCGTTCGGCATTATGGCCGGGTGGCTGCGCATAGGGAAAGGGAGCGGGCCGTTTGGCGGCAGACTGGGCAAGATCGCGATCGGCCTGATCATCGCTCTGCCTCTGCTCATCATCGTCGTTTCCCTGCTCGCTTCCGCAGACGGCATCTTTCAATCGTGGCTATCGCATCTGCCTAAGCTGCTCGACGACGAAATTGTCGGGGAGGGCTTGGCGAGAATTTTCTTTGGCGCGGCCATCGCCTTCTATACGTTCTGCTTCGTATGGGGCTTGCTGTTCCGAAAGCCCAAGACGGACGAAGCGCTGCAAGCGGCTTTCCCCAAGGATCCGCACGGGCAGGAGAAGGCAAGCGGGGAATCCTTCGTCTATATCGATTCAACGATCGCGACGACCGTATTGGTCTGCGTGAACGTCGTGTATGTCCTGTTCGTCGCCATTCAATTCTCTTACTTGTTCGGCGCCGCCGAAGGGCTGCTGCCGGCCGGAACGGCGTATGCCGAATATGCGAGAAAAGGCTTTTCGGAGCTGGTGGCGGTATCGATCATCAATATGGGCTTGCTGTTGTTCGGGCTGCATTTCGTCAAGAAGGAAAGCGTCTTGCTCGATCGGCTGAGACAGCTTCTGCTGACCGTGCTGATGTGTTGTACGGTGGTCATGCTGATATCCGCATACGGACGTTTATCTCTATATGAAGAGGCTTACGGCTTCACGCAACAGAGGCTGCTGGTGCACGGCTTCATGATTCTGCTCGCGGTCATGATGCTGGCGGCCATCGTCCGGATCTGGTACGGCCGATATTCGCTGGCAAAGGTCAATATCGCGCTTGCCGTTGCCGCGTACGCCATCATGAATTATGCTAATCTTGACGCTCGGATCGCGGAGAACAACGTGGATCGGTTCGAGCGGACCGGCCGCATCGACTGGGCGTACATGGCGACCCTTTCGGCGGACGCCGCTCCGGCTCTCATCGAGCTAAGGGAGAAAAAACCGGAGCTGGCGGAGGTTCGCGATATTTTGGATGTGATGAAAAGAGAAGCCGCGGAACGCGATGGCTGGCAGTCATGGAATCTGTCCTACGGCCGGGCTGATGGGATCGCGGAGAAGTAGAAGAGAAGGAGGCGCCCTAATGAGCAGGACGAAACGGTGGTGGTTGATCTATATTCCGGCCTTTATACTCGTTATGTATTTATTCTTGTACTTCGAGAACAACGCGATCGGGGTAACAAGCTACCGGCTGGCGTCGGAGAAGCTGCCGCAAGGCATGGACAGCTACCGGATCGTCCAGCTCTCCGATCTTCAGAGCAAGATGTTCGGGCGCGATCAGAAGTCTCTCATTCGCAAGGTGGAAAAGCTGGAGCCGGACTTGATCGTCGTAACCGGCGACTTGGTCGACGCCAATCATTACGACGGGGAAGCAAGCATGGCGATGATGAGGGGCATGGTCGACATCGCTCCGGTCTACATGGTGCCGGGAAACCACGAATTCGGGTCCAAGGAGTTTCCCCAGCTGGCCAAAAATTTGCGCGAGATCGGCGTGCACGTCATGCGCAACGAGCATGAGCTCATCCCGCTGGGTGAAGGAGTGCTGCGGCTCGTGGGCATCGACGACCCGATTTATAATCGCAAAGGAGACGGGGATGTCGACAAGCTGAACATGCATGTGGAGGAAGCGATGGAAGGGATTCGGCACCCGGAGTCGTACACGGTGCTGCTCTCGCACCGGGCGGAGCTCTTCGACGTGTACGCGGAGCATGGATTCGACTTAACCTTTGCGGGGCACGCGCATGGCGGGCAATTCCGCATTCCGTTCGTGGGCGGCATCTACTCGCCCGAGCAGGGCTTCTGGCCTAAGCTGTCCGAAGGCAAGCACGAGCGGAACGGGTCGACGCTTATCATTAGCCGCGGACTAGGCAACAGCGTAATCCCGCAAAGGCTGTTTAACCGGCCGGAAATCGTATCGGTCGATCTGGTACGGGGTCCGGCGCAATAAGTCGCAAAAAAGGCGTTTGTTCCTGATGGATGAGCGGGTACGGGTCCCGTCCGGCGGACGTACAATAGGGTATGGATCATGACAGAATCGACAGATGAGGAATGAGAGACCATGCCCTGTTATTATGGCAAAGTCGTTATCGTCAGAAACGAAGGCACGATTATTTTCGGGCATATATGGGAAAACGCGCCTAGCATCAATTCCATATCCAATACGGGCTCCGGCGAAAGCACGGAACAAGAGGACGAAACAGAGACGGCCGAGAGCAGCTCGGCCCGGAACAGACGCCTCAGGAAGCGGCGGAAGTCGGGCAAGCGAAGATGAGGGCTGGGCCGGCCATGCAGCGAGCGAAGGATCAGCTTAGTTCAGCCGTGGAACGGCGAAGCCCGGTTTGCTTTCGTCAGCATAGCTTGTTCCGAACGGATAAGCGCTTGCCCAAGCGGACATACTAGTTTAGCCCTGTCTAGCCTTTCTTTAACCGATATAATCAACCGAATGAATTTCCATACATATAAATAAAGCGATGATGAATTAATGCTTCGCAACGTTAAAGGACCCTGAAAAGGGTCCTATTTTTATTTGGTTAGGTAATAATATCCATTACTTTAAGCATACTATTGCTATTATGCCGTTAGATATTATAATAGTTCATGTTCGTATATAAAAGAGGAGTTGGATTGTACATGAAAAAAATGGTAGCAGCCTTGGCGGTTATCCTTATGACGGTTGCGCTTGCCGCTTGCGGCGCCGACCCGAAAAACGACAATGGCGGCGCTCCCGCGGGAGAAGAGCAGCCTAAAATGAAGATCGTGCTCGGCACAAGCGCGGACTACGCGCCGTACGAGTTTCATAAGATGATCGACGGCAAGGATCAGATCGTCGGCTTCGATATCGAAATCGCGAAGGAAATCGCGAAGGACTTGGGAGCGGAGCTGGAAATCCAGGACATGGACTTCGACGGCTTGCTGCTTGCTCTAAACGCGGACAAAGTCGACTTCGTCATCTCCGGCATGACGCCGGATGAAGAACGCAAAAAGGCGGTCGACTTTACCGACATCTATTACCTGGCTGGACAAGGCGTGCTCGTCAAAGCAAGCGAAGAGGGCAATTACTCGTCTCTGGACGATTTAAAGGGCAAGAAGATCGGCGTTCAGCGCGGCTCCATTCAAGAGGGGATCGCTCAGGAAATCGAAGGCGCCAAGCTGACTTCGTTGGCGAAAATACCGGAGCTGGTCATGGAGCTGAACAGCGGCCGCGTCGACGCGTTAATTCTGGAGAAGCCGGTTGCCCAGCAATATGACGAAAAACAGGACGAGATCACGATGTCGTCTATTGAGATCGAACAGTCCGAAGAGGAAGCGGGTTCAGCGATTGCAGTGAAGAAAGGCAACCAAGAGCTGCTCGACAATATAAACAAAACGCTTGAGCGTCTGAAAGCAAACGGCGACATCGACCGTTTCGTCATCGAAGCCAATGAGCTGGTCGGAGAGTAAGACGGCCGCGGACGGGAGATAACGCATGGATTTGGATTTTTCTTTTTTAAGCGAATATTGGCCCTACTATACGAACGGCGCTTGGATGACGTTGAAGCTATCGTTCTTCGTCGTTCTGCTCGGCACGGCATTGGGCGTCGTATTCGCGTTGCTGCGCATTTCTGGCTTCTGGCTGCTTCGTTTTCTCGCTTCGGCTTACATCGAGGTGATACGCGGAACGCCGATGCTCGTTCAGATCGTCATCATTTATTACGGCTTGTCGGAATTCGGAGTTAATCTGCCCGCGTTCGTGGCTGGCGTCATCGCCCTTACGATCAATAGCTCCGCGTATATGGCCGAGGTGTTCCGCGCGGGTATCGGAGCGATCGACAAGGGGCAGATGGAGGCGGCCAGATCGCTTGGTCTCAGCCGGGGGCAGGCGCTGCGATACGTTGTTATCCCCCAGGCCTTCCGCAACATGCTGCCGGCGATCGGCAACGAATTTATTATCATCATCAAAGATTCGTCGCTCGTGTCCACGATCGGCATCGCGGAAATCTTATACAACGCCCAAGTCATCCGGGGGACTACGTTTATTCCCCTTGAGCCCCTGCTCGTGGCGGCCGCGATCTATTTCGTGATGACCTTCACGCTGTCGAAGCTGCTGGGCGCGCTGGAAAGGAAGCTGAATACGAATGATTAAAGTTCAGGGACTGCGCAAGGCGTACGGCAAACACGAAGTATTGAAGGGCATAGACGCCGAGATTCGCCAAGGCGAAGTGGTCGTCGTGATCGGGCCGAGCGGCTCGGGCAAAAGCACGTTTCTCCGTTGCTTGAATCGGCTGGAGGAGCCGACGGGCGGCGAAGTCAGGTTTAAGGATAAGCTAGTGAGCGGCAAACAATCGGAGCTTAACGTCATTCGCCGGAAGCTTGGCATGGTGTTCCAGCAATTCAACCTGTTTCCTCATATGACGGTCATGGAAAATTTGCTGCTCGCGCCGACAAAGCTTAAGAAGACGGGGCGTGCCGAAACGGAGGCCTTCGCGCTCGAGCTTCTGCGCTCGGTCGGCCTGGAGGACAAGCGCGATGCTTATCCGGGCAGGCTGTCCGGCGGGCAGAAGCAGCGTATCGCGATCGCGCGGGCGCTGGCGATGCAGCCGGAAGTGATGCTGTTCGACGAGCCGACCTCGGCGCTGGACCCCGAGATGGTCGGCGAGGTGCTGGACGTCATGAAGCGCCTTGCGGCGCAAGGCATGACGATGGTCATCGTCACGCACGAGATGGGCTTCGCCCGCGAGGTCGGCAGCCGTCTTCTCTTTATGGACGGCGGCGCCATCGTCGAAGAAGGCGTGCCTCGCGACGTGCTGGCAAATCCGCGGCATCCGCGCACCAAGGATTTTTTGAGCAAAGTATTGTAAGCATTGGCGGCCCCGCGCGACTTGATGTCGCGCGGGGCCGCTTCTTTGTATTGCGTTAGGCGTTGGCGAATCGGAGGACCGGCGGAAAAAGAAGGCGGCCTATCTCTTCGCGCGTTATGACGGAAAATGAGCGCTGTTACTGCTCCCCAAATTCAGTTTCTCTGACGTAATGCCCACCAGCTCCGCAATCTGCTCCCGGTCGCCTGCCCATTAACGTTACGGACACCAGAGCCTCTGATTTGCTCCTAATCATCCCATTCTGAAACGTAACGGACACCAGTGATCTTATTCGCACCAATTCGCTCTGCCAAGGCGGTATTTGGCGACAATAGCGGCACGTGTGTCCGTTACAATTTCGAATACGCTATTTTCGGCAATATAAGGTCATCTGTGTCCGTCAGCGGCAGGTATGGAGGGCCGACCGGGAAGAAAGGCTCGTGGCAGGCAGAGGGGCCTCGACCGAAACAAGGGGGGCGTGACGGCAACGTCCGATCCCGTCATTTCCCGGACAAAAAAAGGGACCCGCGGCAACGGGCCGCGGGCCAAAAAATATATATTATAAAAAAGGGGGTCGAGTTCTATTATAGGCCAGCTACATTAAAGAAGCATGAATGAAATGTTTCAATTGCGTTACAAATTGTTGGTTTTCATTTCCATGCGATAATTAAATGTTGAAGGTATAAACATATCCGACCGGCTTGAGGATGAGCTCCTGCTGAAGTAGTCTGATCAGGCCGTCAGCCCCTGCTGATGCAGACGGCGGTAAATACCGTCGCGGCCGATCAGCTCCTCGTGCGTGCCGCTCTCGGCGATGCCTTGCTCGGCTACGACGAAGATGCGGTCGGCGTTGCGGACGGTGCCGAGCCTGTGGGCGATGACCAGCGTCGTGCGCCCTTTGGAGAGCTCGGCCAACGCTTGCTGGATCGAAGCCTCCGTTTCCGTATCCAGCGCCGACGTCGCTTCGTCGAGAATGAGGATCGGCGGATTCTTCAGGAAGATGCGGGCGATGGATAATCTCTGCTTCTGGCCGCCGGACAGCTTGACGCCGCGCTCGCCGATCAACGTGTCGAGCCCGTCCGCCATGGAGTGAATCAGATCGGTCAGCTGGGCGCGTTTCGCCGCCTGCCAGATATCCTGCTCGCTCGCGCCGAGTCGGCCGTACTCGATATTTTCGCGAATCGTTCCGTCGAATAGGAACACGTCCTGCTGCACGATGCCGATTTGCTCCCTCAGGGAGCGAAGAGGCATCTCGCGGATGTCTAAGCCGTCGATCATGATTTGTCCTTCCGCAATGTCATAGAAGCGGGGAAGCAGACTGCAAAGCGTAGATTTGCCGCCGCCCGACGGCCCGACGAGCGCGATGGTTTCCCCGGCTCGGATGTCCATGCTCAGATTGCTGACGATCCGCTTGTCGGATTCATAGCCGAAGCTTACGTTGCGGTAAACGATATCTCCGCGGAATTGGCCGACGGCGCCGGCATCCGGCTTCTCCAACACGTCGGACTCGGTCTGAAGCAGCTCCTCGTAGCGGCGGAAGCCCGCCAACCCCTTGGGTATCGTCTCGATCATGGAGTTGATCGTGCGGATCGGCCCCAGGAAGACGTTGGAGAGAAGGATAAACGCCATGAAATCGCCGTTGCTCATGCGGTCTTCGATGACGAACCAGGCCCCGCAGACGATGACGAACAAGGTAACGAACTTCAGCATGACAAAGCTGATGGAGGAATGCCAGGCCATCACTTTGTAAGTGATCAATTTCGTCGTGCGGAACCGGTCGTTGTTCTGGCTGAACTTCTCGATCTCGAACGGTTCGTTGGCGAAAGCCTGCACGACGCGCATGCCGCTGACGTTGTTCTCGACGCGCGCGTTATAATCGGCGATGTCGCTGAACATTTTACCGAAGGCCGCGTTCATCTTACGGGAGAAATAGAGCGATACCCAAATCATGAGCGGCACGATCACGAAGGTGAGCAAGGCAAGCTGCCAATTAATGCCGAGCATGATGCCGAGAGCTCCGAGCAGGGTCATGACGGCGATGAACAGATCCTCGGGCGCATGGTGGGCCACCTCGCCCATATCCATGACGTCGTTGGTCATGCGGGAGACGAGATGTCCCGTCTTATTGTTGTCGAAAAAGCGGAACGACAGCTTCTGTACCCGCGTGAACAAGTTGCGGCGCATGTCGGTCTCGATATTGATTCCAAGCTTGTGGCCGTGATAGGTGACGACAAAATGAAAAACGGAGCTGAGCAAATAAATCGCCAGCAAAATCAGTCCGGCCCATAGGATCGACATCCAGTTGCCCTTGGGAAGCAAATCGTCGATGATGACGTTGATGGCTATCGGGAAGGTCAGCTCCAGCAAAGCCGCCATGATGGCGCTGCCGAAAGCAAAAATGAAAAGCCCCTTATAAGGCTTGTAATACGAGAAAAAACGTTTCAATGTCGGCACCAGCATGCTCTTCCTTTCTGCTAGAGAAAATGGTAGTTCTAAAGCCATATTAGGTGGATGTCATCCCCGAGTCAATTGTAGCGGAGAGGGGCTTGGAGCATGGGGAAAAGGGGCCCGGAAAGCCGGGAAGTCTACTGTTTGTTGAAGTTTCAGCTGTTAATGATAATCAAAATCAGTTAAAATCGGCATAGTATTATATCAATTTTGCACATCGCGTGGAGGCGGATTAGATGGAGAAACCGATGGACGGGTTCTATGCGGGCGGTCTAGAACCGATGGCTTTGCAGTTCGGGATGCAGAAGCGCCGTTTCGGCAACGGCTGGTGCTACGACATGCCGGAGAGCGAGGGGCATGGCTGGATCATCCAGATGAGTCCGGAGCCGGGGCTGTTCTGCGTCAGCGCATGGTTGTCGACAAAAACGACGCGCTCCTTCTCGTTCGATACGGATAAGCCTAGCGCTTGGCTGTTCAGCGTCAGCAGCGGACGAATAACGACATCCGGGCAGGGCAGAACCGAGCGGGAGCTCAAGCCGATGAATCAGCTCGTCGCGAGCGGAGGAAAGCCGGTTATGATCCGTTTTTTCGAAGAGGAGCTGATTTGCTTCGACGCGATCATCGTGTTCGAAGAATACATGCAAGGCAGATTGCTTGCGGGCGGCGGCTCGGAAAGCTCCTTTCTGCAGGGAGAAGTAAGGCATTGGACGGAGCAGGGGATCAATACGGCCGATGTGCTGCTGGCGATGGACGAGCTGAAGTGGTCGGTGCGCAAAGCCGCGGTGCCGCTTGCCTATTATTACTTCAAGTGCGGAGAAATTCTCATGCTGATCAAACGCAATCAGGAGCTGCCGGTGCGGCGGGACAATAGACGGGCCGACCATGTGACGTGGGATAACAAGCAACGCATCTTCAAGGTCAAGGATGCGATCGACCGGGACATGCTGGAGCCTCCCGATTTGTCTCAGCTTGCCGCGCTTGCGGCGATGAGCGAGAGCAAGCTGCGGCGTTCGTTCAAGCTGGTATACGGCGTGACGATCGCCTCTTATGTCCGCGAGGGCAAGCTGCAGCAAGCGATGCGGATGCTGGCCAAGGACGAAATGAGCATCCGGGATATCAGGAGAGCCTGCGGTTATGATTGCGCGGGCCGCTTCACCGCCGCGTTCCGCAAAGTCCATCAAATTACGCCGAGCCAGTACCGCAAATCATTCGAGCTGTAGACCGCGACTTTTGTCAGATTTTCTGTCAGGTTTTCTTACATTAATTATAACAAAAGTAGCCTAATGGAAGATATTTAAACGACAAGGTTATACGAATCGTATGATTGCAATAAAAAACATTATGAGGTTCATCTAATGACATTCGCTTTAACGATAATTAAACTTAGAAACACATCAAGATAATGAACTTATAAAATGATGCGAAGGAGGAAGAGGAAAATGGAGCTTGATAAGGAAGGCTTGTCCCGTAGGGAGTTTCTTGGCAACGTTGGGAAAATCGGGGGCGCTTCGGCCGTGCTTGGCGTTATGGGGACGATGGGGCTATGGGACACCGAGCAAGCGAGCGCGGACAGCCCCAAGAAGGGTCATGAACAAGGCGGGAAGAAGCCGGGCAAGCATAGCTCCTACATGCTGCTGAATGTCCGTCTGGAGAGCGGCTACGTTTACGAGAACGGCCAAGTGATCGCCACCGAGAGCGTGATGCGGAATTTGCACATCAACAAAGGGAAAATCGCGAACATGACCGATGTTGCAACGCCCGCAGCCAAAGGGATGACATGTTACGACGCCAAAGGCATGCTGCTCTTGCCGGCCTTCCGGGACATGCACATCCACTTGGACAAAACCTTTTACGGAGGCCCCTGGCGCGCGGTCCGGCCGACCAAGAACGGGATATTCGACCGGATCGTCGAGGAGCAAACGCTGCTGCTCCAGCTATTGCCTACCGCTCAGGAACGCGCCGAGAAATTGATCGAGCTCATTCTCGGCTATGGCTCCGCTTATGTCAGAAGCCATTGCAACATCGATCCCACCGTCGGCTTGCGCAATCTGGAGCATTTGAAGAAGGCGCTCGCCAACTATCAGGATAAGATTTCCCACGAAATCGTCGCGTTTCCCCAGCATGGCCTGCTTCGCTCCAACGCGGCCGGGCTGATGCGCGAGGCGATGCAGCTTGGCGCGACGCATGTCGGCGGCCTCGACCCGACGCTGGTTGATGCCGATATGGAAAAGTCGCTTCAAACGATGGTGCAAATCGCCGTGGATTACAAGGCTGGAATCGATATTCACCTCCACGAGGGAGGAGATACGGGGCTGAAGGCGATCCGCCGCCTGGCCGAGCTGACGGAGGAGGCCGGTCTGCAGGGCAAAGTGACGGTGAGCCATGCGTTCTCGCTCGCGTCGCTAACGGCCGGAGCGGATGTCGAGCTGTTCGACCGGCTTGCCGCGCTCGGCATCTCGATCGCTTCCTCCGTGCCGATAGGGAGAAGCGTGATGCCGATCCCGCTGCTGCAGAAGCAGAAGGTAAACGTGATGCTGGGCAATGACAGCATTACGGATCATTGGTCGCCGTTCGGCATAGGAGATACGCTGCAGAAAGCGCATCTCGCATCGCAGCTGTACGGCTGGTCCAGCGAGTACAACCTGTCCCGCGCGTTGGCGCTGGCGACCGGCGGCGTCACGCCGCTAGACGAAGCCGGCAAGCAAGTATGGCCGAGGGCGGGCGATGAAGCGACCGGCGTCCTTGTCCCCGCCAGCTGCTCCGCCGAAACCGTGGCGCGTTTGCCGGAGCGTGTCGCGGTGTTCCACAAAGGGATATTGTCCTCGGGGAACTTGGACTTGGCGAAGCCCAAGCATTCTTGAAGCCATAGCGGTCAACGGAAAAGGCCGAGCGCAATCCCCATTGCGTCTCGGCCTTTTTCTTTGTATTTAAGAGTAGAGCGCAGGCTTCGCCGCCTCCTGCTCGTACGGCGTAATGCTGAGCTCCCGATTGGCGTTGACGGAAGCAAAAAACACGTCTTGCAATGCCATTCCCCGTTTCCCGAGCTCCGTCTCCAGCCATTCCCGCCCAAGACCCAGCTCGTTCATCGCATGCAGATGAATCAAACCTTCTTGTATGACGGAGTAGCCAATATCCGCGTTGCCCGCGTTCAAGCCGAGATGATGGGGAGTCAGCTCCTGCTTCGCGGCCTTCTTGAGCACGCTTAGCTGGCCGTCTCCCTCTAGCACGGCTAAATCGACGTTGGCGGGATCGAAGACGCCTTGGGCGCGCAGCAATTGCAGAATATCGTCAACCGTGTATGCCAGCTTCTTCAAATTACGATGAAGGAAGATGCCGTCCTTAAGCACGATAACGGGATCGAACGAAACAAGCTTGTCAAACCCGCGATAGCGGACGACGAGGCGGGAGAACAGCCGCTGCATGATTCCGATCGCGATAATCGCAACTGCCGTATGAATATGCTGAATCTTCGGGTCGGCGATGTCGGCTCCGACGACCGAGCCTAGCGACAATATAATAAGAAAGTCGAACACCGGCAGCTGGCCGACCGATCTTCTGCCCATAAACAGCACAACGGCCAGCAGAAGCGGATAAATGGTGTAGATGCGGGCAAGGACCAGCAACGAGTCCTTGAGAATGGCCATAGGGCGCGTCCCTCCTTCGCGGGGCAAGAGGGCGCCGCACGGAAGGGCGCCTGGCGTTAACTTGCGCGGGGGTATGGAAAATTATGCATCAAAGCGGCGATTTCTCGCGCAGCGACTTCCATAATGCAAGCTGCTGCTCCAGCTGCTCGATCACGCCGTCCACCTCATGGGTAAACAGCACTTGCCCGTCGCCGCCGGATTCGTTCACCAGCTTGGCGATGGAACGGGAAAGCTCCGATTGCTTCGGCAGCTCCTGCTGCAGCTTGCGCAGCAAATCGGATATATGGACCGGACTGCCGCCGGCTTGCGGGACGTTGGGCGATACGGCCGATCCATGCTTGCCGTCGTTCCGCGTTTCATTCTCGCCCGGGCCGGCGTCGCGTACGGCAGTGGCCGAGGAAACGTTCGACTCGCGCGAAGCCGCCGCTTCCGAAGCGCCTGCCACCGGGGAAGCGCCCGAGCCGCCCGTCGATTTCCCGACGGCAGAGCCCGATTCGGCGGCGCTCCTTGCCCCTTCCTTCCGGTTCTGCTCGTACACGGACCATGTTTCGATCAGTCCGCTGCCCGTCTTGAGCAGCAGCTTCTCCTTGGTGTTGTCGGAAATCGTCTTGTCCTTGAACAGCTTGGCGATCTTCTTGACGTCCGTAACGGGGAGCTCGTCCCGCGCGGCGATAAGCGCCAGCGGATCGCGATGCTCCATCGGCAGGTCTTTCAGCGGCATTAGCTGATCCTCGGTCAGCTTATCCTTGCGGATTTCCGTTCCGCCGACGATCAGCTTCTTGACGGCGGCGCTGAATTTAAGCAGCTCGCATTTGTTCTTGATGTAGCTCTCCGGCTTGCCCAGCTTGGCGGAGAGGAACTTAAGCGAGCTGCGGAATCTTCCGTCGTTCATCAGCTTATCGAAGGCGATCGCTTCTTCGATCGGGGAGAAGCCTTCTCTCGTTAAGTTCTCCGCGATCTGCTCCAGATAGATTTCCATCTCGTCCGCCGTGGTAGAGACGATGCACGGTATCGTGTCCCGGCCGAGCATCTGCGTCGCCTTGTACCTCCGGTTGCCGTAAATGATGCGATAGCGCCCGCCTTCGATGCTTCGCACCTTGATCGGTGAGAGCAGTCCGAGCTCCTCGATGCTCTTCATCAGCTCCTGCAGCGCTTCATCGTCGAATTGGTAGCGCGGCTGATCCTTGTCCTCTTCGATGAGCGACATAGGCAGTTGGGTAATATCCATGGGTCCTCTCCTTTGTTGGTCATCATCATCTCGTGTCGGTTCGCGATACTACTATTATAGCTCAGCCGGCATTGTAATCAACGAGAGTCTGCCAAACTCTGCCTGTTTCATCTCGGCTTCCCGCGTTTAATAGTAATCAAGCTAGCGATATCGACAATCGAAAAGGAGTGATTCCTATGTTAGGCTGGGCATTATTGTTCTTCTTGTTCGCCATAGCGGCAGGCATCTTCGGATTTTTTGGGATTGCCTCCGCGATGGCCGGCATAGCCAAAATCTTGTTCGTCGTATTCATCGTACTCTTTATCGCTTCTCTCATTCTGGGCAGAAGACGAGTCTAGCCGGAGCAGGCGAAGGGTAATAGCTAATCCGGAAATAACAAACGCGAAGCATGGCCAACCATAACCTTAAAAACGGAGGGAATTCATATGACTATGACTAACACGGAACAGACCAAGGTGCACACGGTAATGACGCGGGAGGAAGTTCAGGAGCAGGTTCATCGATTCCGCCGGGAAGGTTACGCGGAGGAACGCATCTTCGTGCTAACGCATGACAAAACCAGGACGAAGCGTCTCGCGGAGCGGACGGATGCCGAGGAAATCGGCATTATGGACGAAGGGATCGGCACGGCGATCGGCAATATCTTCCGCAATACGGGAGACGAGCTGAGGGCCAAGATGAGATCGCTAGGGATCGCCGAAGCAGAAGCGGAGCGGCTCGAGGCCGAAATGGACCGCGACAAAATCGTCGTGATCGCCTGGGGAGGACGCGAATACGACAATGACGATTTCGATCGTGATGTCTACTTTCACCCTTATATGATGTACAATGGATATACGAATCAGCCGCCTCTCAGATAAGACCAGCGATAGCCTGCCCCCAGGGGTAGGCTATTAGGCATAGAGGACGCGACTCTGGAAGTAATAGTGGGAGGACCCGCACGTGAGCATTATTATCGTAGACGACAATGTAACGAACCAAATGATCATTCGCGCCATATTAACGAAAGCGGGCTACGCGGATACGCGAATCGCCTCCTCCGCAAGGGAACTGTTCGACCTGCTCGGCATGGATGGAGCTACTTCGACGGAGGAGCCCGTCGATCTGATTCTGATGGACATGATGATGCCGGAGATCGACGGGCTGGAGGCCTGCAGAAGAATTCAGGCCGAAGCCAGATTCAGGGATGTGCCGATCATCTTCGTGACGGCCGTCGGGGATTCCAACAAGCTGGCCGAAGCGCTCGACGCGGGAGCTTCCGATTACGTGATGAAACCGATCAATAAGCTGGAGCTCCTGGCGCGCATGCGTTCGGCGCTGCGGCTTAAGCACGAGAAGGATTGGCACAAAGAGCGGGACAAGCGCATCCGCTACGAGCTGGAGCTTGCCAAGCAGGTGCAGCGCAGCGTCCTTAGCGAGCCGATTCGCAACCGGAGCATCGAGATCGAGGCGTCCTATCGTCCTTCCTCGGAGCTTGCGGGCGATTATTACGCATGGTTCCGCATCGATGGAAGCAGGTACGGCGTGATGCTGCTGGATATGATGGGCCACGGCATTTCCTCGTCGCTGGTATGCATGTTCATCTCCTCCGTGCTCCGCGATCTGGTCATGAGGGTCAACGATCCCGTGGAAGTGATGCAGGAGCTGAACAAATACATGGGCGGGCTGTACCGCTCGGATGAGCTCATCAATTATTATTTTACGGCGATATTCGTAGTGGTGGATACGAAGAACAGGCAGCTGGAGTATATTAACGCTGGGCATCCGGCAGGGTTTATCGCGGCTGGCGGCGAAGTGGTGTACATAGAGCCGACGGGGCCGGCCATCGGATTGTTCAAGCGGCTTAAGGTCGACAAGGTCAGTCTGTCTTACGAGCCGGGCACCGAGCTGTTCCTGTATACGGATGGCCTTCTCGACGCGCTCGAGGGCAGCGAATGCGTCACCGGCGAGCTGGCGGAAGCCGTGCGCAAGAAGCAGGGTCAAGGGCTTGGCCCGGACGAGTGGGTGAAGTCGCTGCTCGACGAGCGGGGCGTGGAGAAGCAACGAGACGATATCTGCATGGTGCATGCCGTCTTGCATTAACGCGGGTCTTGGATTAAAAATGTTGCGCGCCGGCGGTTTCAATCCTTTGTAATTGGTTTATACCATAAGTATAGACTCTAGCAGATTGGTTGATCGCAGGGAGGGTGCACATGATGAAAGTAATCCTTTTCGTAGCGTTAATCCTGAGCGGAATGATGTCGGCCGGGGGGCAGTCGTCGGATGTCATCCCGTCCCATTCTCCGGCAGCCATGCCGGAGATCGGCTACGCGGGTTCTGTTGCGCGCGAACAAGCTGCGGTTGCAACGCCGGTTGTTCAAGCAACGCAAATAGCGTCAGGAGCAGAAGGCGATGCGGGCGCAGTTACGGCGGCGATAGCCGAAACGCCAGACCCGGCACGAGGCGCGGCAAGCACGGCAGATGCCGAACCCGTTCTTCTCCGCAGCGTGGAAGAGCTTACACTATACGACGATCGCGCCGCGGTCATCGGCAAGCTGGGCGAACCGCAGGGCGTGACGCAAGACGACTTCTACAGCGAGCTTGCGATTTACGAGTACGAGAGGTTGAAGGTCGTATTTTTCGGCGAATACATTCAGTCGATCGATATCGCCGCAGATGTCGAAGAAGTGCTGCTGGACGATCGATACGTGGCAACCACGCTTGCCGATTTGAAGGAAGCGCTGGGGGAGCCCGATTACGTGGCGGAGGACGGAATCGTATTCCAGCGCGGCGAAGCGCTGCTGAAGCTGTTCCTGGACGAAGCAAGCGGAGAACTCAGCTCCATTAGCTATTATCATATAGCGACGGTATAAGCCGTCTATCCTTGTAGAAAGCGAAGTGAACCCATGATGAAGGTAGAACCATTTAACGTGCGGGCGGAAGAAAGAAACGGCGAATTCACGATGTACCTGGAAGGAGAGCTGGATCTCGCGGCCGTGCCGCAGCTGCAATGCGTATTGGATAACGTATTAAAGCGCGAGGATGTCGCGCTTGTGCTTAATCTTAGAAATTTGACGTACATCGACAGCACGGGCATCGGCGTCATCGTCTCGATACTGAAGACGCGGGATCAGCTCGACGCTCCGTTCTACGTGCAGGAAATTCCCGCCAAGGTACAACGGTTGTTCGATTTGACCGGCATATCGGGATATCTAAAGGAAGGAGCCGGGACATAGGGATGAAAGAAGTTCAATTGCATATACCGGCTCGCGCGGATCATATCGATTTGGTCCGAATCTGTTTATCCGGCATAGCGAGCAAGCTGGGCTTCCTTTACGAAGATATCGAGGACATGAAGGTAGCGGTATCGGAGGCGTGCAGCAATGCCATCGTGCATGGCGAAGCTACCGGAGAGGGAATAATCGAGGTGACGTTCCGTCATGACGAGCAGGCGCTGATCATTCAAGTCCATAACCAAGGGCCTCCGTTCGTATTCGACGGAACGGGACTGGCGTCGACCCCGCTCGGCGGCGCGGCCGTTCCTGAGCTTCAAGCAGGGGGACTCGGCATCTATCTGATGGAGGCGCTGATGGATAAGGTGGAGGTTGTCCGGGCGGACGGCGGCACCGATGTTTGGCTAACGAAATACAGGCAATAAAAAAGAGGCGATGGCATTCGTGCGAGGCCTCTTTTTTTTATGCGGCTAGTTGCTTGTACCGTTCGTTTCAAGAATCCGGTCTGAAGTCAATAATTCCAATATTCTGAGCAATTAATCCACAGAAATAGATGTATGTGATTAGTATGATGGAGACATACAAAGGTTGTGGAGGAGGGTCTGCGATGAGGCAGCTAGGGATAGGGTTAATTGGTTGCGGTGCGATAGCGAGTGTTCATCTGCAAGCCATTATAAGCTTGCCGAATGCACGGTTGGCAGCGGTGGCTGACGTGGATGACGGAAAAGCGAGAGAATACGGCAAGCGGTTTGGTTGCGCGTTTTATACGAATTACGAAGATTTGCTTGCGCGAGACGATATAGATATCGTGCATATATGCACGGGACATTACCTGCATGCGCCGATGGCCATTCAAGCGTTACAGGCGGGCAAACATGTGTTGACAGAGAAGCCGATGGCGGAAAATAAAGAAGCGGCACTCTCCATGTTAGAGGCTGAGGGGGCACATCCATCGTTGCAGCTGGGAGTTATTTTCCAAAATCGATATAATCCGGCTTCTGCCATCATGAAGCAATATGCAGATTCCGGAGAGCTGGGACAGTTAGTAGGAATGAAGGGTATGGTCACCTGGCACCGCGACTCCGAGTATTATACAACCGAATGGAAAGGCCGCTGGGCGACCGAAGGCGGCGGCGTGCTCATCAACCAAGCCATTCATACGCTGGATTTGCTGCAGTGGCTAGGAGGAAAGGTTGTTAGCCTGAAGGGAAGCATGTCGAACGATTCCTTGGAAGGCATTATCGAGGTCGAAGATACGGTTCATGCCCATCTTGTGTTTGCATCCGGCGCAACCGCTATTTTGTATGCCACCAATGCTTACCGCACCAACTCTCCGGTCGAGATGGAATTGTTATTTGAGCAAGGGAAATTAATGCTGCAGGGAGAACGGCTTACGCTGGAGCATGATGGACAACAAAGCTTGTTATGCGATGCCCCTGTCAATGAGCAAGGCGAGAAGTCTTACTGGGGGATTAGCCACCGGACGCAAATTGCCGATTTCTATCATCATATTCAAGCAGGGAAGCCTTATTGGCTTAACGGTAGAGAGGGATATAAGGCCTTTGAGCTTGTGATGGATACGTATGAATCAGCGCGAAGCGGCAAAAGAATCGTATACGAGTAAGCATTGCAGAATTAAGGAGACCGATCGAAAGAAGGAGGACTGTCATGAAGATTGCATTTCAAACGCTGGCGTGCCCCAATTGGCCATGGGAGAAGATTGTATCGGAAGCTGCTCGGTTAGGTTATGACGGTATCGAGATTAGAGGAATCGAAGGCGAAATGTTTTTGCCTAACGCGCGTCCCTTTCTCCCGGAGCAAATTGAGCACACCAAGTCATTATTGGCTGAACACAATCTGGAAATTTGCTGCTTGGATTCTGGATGCGCTTTCCACACGGCAGAAGCAGCAAGCGCGGCGATGCAGGAAGGGAAGGCTACCATCGATCTAGCTGAGCGGCTTGGGGTGCCGTACATACGCGTCTTCGGCGATGAGATTCCGAAGGGCTCGCAAGAGGAAGAGGTATTGACGCGGGTGGCTGCCGGTTTGGAAGAGCTGGGGCGGTATGCCGAAGCGAAAGGGGTAAAGGTGCTCCTGGAGACGCACGGCGATTTCAATACGTACAGCAGGATAGAGAATGTGTTAAAACGAACAAGCAGCCCTGCGATTGGACTGCTTTGGGATTTCGAGCATCCTTACATGCATGGAGAATCGCCTCATGATACCTACGAACATCTGGCCCCTTATATATTTCACACGCATGTAAAGGATGCCAAACGGGTCAATCAGACAAAGGTATTAACCTTGATAGGGGAAGGCGAGGTGCCTGTGAAGGACATCGTCAAGCTGCTTCAGGCGGGAGGTTATCAAGGGTGGCTGTCGCTGGAGCTGGAGAAGAAATGGTGTGATTATTTGCCGGAGCCCGAAGTGTCTCTTCCGGCTTATATCCAGTACATAAAGGGAGCGCTTGAAGTCTGAGAACAAGCCGAATCCTTGCCTAGTTCTCCTTAAGGCTGAAGACGAAGGGCGACCCGCGCGGTCGCCCTTTGCGTGCTTCAAGCCAAATACGCACCATTGCTTTTACAATAGTATTCGTTATGCGCACAAGAGGATGAACGTGGTTCTAGGGCATAACGCGCTTGCGGAAGATCCGATATTCCGCATTCAACTCCTCGAAGTCGCCCCGCTGCGGCGAGATGATCGATTCTTTGCTGCCCAGCGCCAGGAAACCGCCGGATGCCAGACTGCCGTTCAGTATGCCGAAAACGCGGCTCTGGAGCTCCGGCGTGAAATAGATCAGCACGTTTCGGCATAGGATGACCTGGAATTCGTTGAACGAACCGTCCGTTGCCAGATTGTGCTGCGCAAACATCATATGTTTCTTTAGCGAGGGCAAGAAGTGGGCATAGGCGTGATCAGTGGTGTAATAAGCCGAGAATTCGCGAGAGCCCCCTGCCTGAAGATAGTTTTTGGTGTAGGCTTGCATTCGCTTTAGCGGGAAACGCCCTTCCTTGGAAAGGGCGATCGCGGTTCGGCTCATATCGGTCGCGTAGATCGTCGTCCGATCCAGCAGGCCCTCCTCCTCCAGCAAGATCGCCATGGAGTATACCTCTTCTCCCGTTGCGCAGCCGGCATGCCAGATCCGCAGCCGATCGTGCATGCGCAGCAATGGAACGATTTCCTTGCGGAACGCGAGGAAAAAGGGAGGGTCGCGAAACATCTCGGTCACCTTGATCGAGAAGTCCTCCAGCAGCCGCTCCATGACGCCGTCGATATGCAAGATGCGCTCTTGCAGGGAGGAGATCGTCGAGACGCCCTCCAGATTCATTCGATGGCGTATTCTGCGGCGCAGGGACGAGCGCAGGTAGCTTCTAAAGTCGAAGCCGCGCAGGCGGTAGATCGCTTCAAGGAGCAGATCGATTTCCAGCTCCTCCAGCTCCGTCGATCCTTCATCGCCCGATCCTTCTTCGCGGGAGCCTCCGTCGGCAGCAGCGTTTTCCCGTTCGCCGCGGTGCTCCCCATATCCCAATCCGTCAAACTCCGTCATGAATGCCCCACCTGCTTTGTCAGCCATACCCGCATCAGCGAGAACAATTGCTCCATGTGGATCGGCTTGCTGATATAGTCGGATGCTCCGGCTTCCAGACAGCTCTCTTGATCGCTTTTCATCGCTTTCGCCGTGAGGGCGATGATCGGCTTGTCCTTCATGGCTTTATTCGTGCGCAGCTCGCGGGTCGTCTCGAAGCCGTCCATGACGGGCATCATGATATCCATCAGAATGAGATCGAAGCCGACGTCATCCCCGACGATATCCAGACATTCTTTGCCGTTGCGCGCCACGACGACCTCTAGCCCCTTGCTCGACAGCGCTTTGACGATGGCGAAAATGTTGCGTTCGTCGTCCTCTACGAGCAGCACCCGCTTGTCCAGGAAAATGGACGCTTCCTCGGACAACGAATCCCGAGCCGGTACCTGTCGTTGCGCTTTCTCGGCTTTGGCCATAACGGCTGTACCGCCGGCGTCGGCAGACGGCTCGGACGAAGCGTGATCGCCTTTAGACGAATACGATGCAGCCGCTTCCTGGGCCGCCTTCTCCAGCTCCATCTCCGCGCAATGGGTCGCGGGCAAGTAGAGCGAGAAGGTGCTTCCTTTATGAAGCTCGCTGTCCACGACGATGCAGCCGCCAAGCAGCTCCGCGAACTCGCTGCAGATGGACAGGCCAAGACCCGTGCCCCCGTACAGACGATTCGTATTGCCGTCGACCTGCTGGAACGCGTCGAAGATCAGCTGCTGCTTGTCCTTCGGAATGCCAATTCCCGTATCGATGACGGAGAAGGCGATCATCTCTTCCGGATTGCTGTCCGGGAGTCTGTCCGCAACGACGGTCGGATCGGCCTGATGAATCTTCAGGGTAACCGTGCCGTCCTCCGTGAATTTGAACGCGTTGGACAACAGATTCTTTAGTATTTGCTGGAGCCGCTGGCCGTCCGTGCGAATGACCGAAGGGAGGTCGTGCTGCAGCTCGATCCGGAACGTAATGCCGCGCTTGTCCGCGACGGGATCGAATAGCATCCGCATCATTTCCGGAATTTCCGTTACGTTCACGTCGTCCATGACCAGCGTTATTTTGCCGGCTTCGATTTTGGATAGATCCAGTATGTCGTTTATGAGCGCCAGCAGGTCGTTGCCGGAGGAATGGATGACGCGGGCGTAGCCGGCTTCTTCCTCGGTCAACGTCTTGTTTTCGTTCTCGTACAGCATCTGCGACAGGATCAGGACGCTATTGAGCGGCGTGCGCAGCTCATGCGACATGTTGGCGAGAAAGTTCGTTTTGTATTGGGCGCTCTGGCGCAGCTTCTCCGCGTAGGCTTCGAGCTCGTTCTTCGCTTGCTCCAGCTCTCGCGTCTTCTGTTCCGCGAACAGATTCTGCTCCTCCAGATGCTCCGTCGTCATGCGCATCTCTTCCTGCTGCATCTGCAGCTCCTCGGATTGCGCCTGCAGCTCCTCGGTCTGGGTCTGCAGCTCCTCCGTCAGCGCTTGGGACTCGCTGAGCAGACGCTCGACCTCCATGCGTCCGGCCACATTGTCGATGGCCACCCCAAAGTGGTCCTCGATGCTCTCCAGCAGCTTGAGATGCTGCGACGTGAACGGCTCGAGGGAAGCGAATTCGACGACCGCCACCACTTTATTCTCGAATTCGATCGGCACGATCAGCACGCTGCTGGGACTGAGCTCCACAAGACCGGACCGGATGCCGGCGCTATAGTCGGCCGGCGCGTTAAGAAGGAACGCGCGTTTGTCCATCGCGCATTGTCCGACAAGCCCTTCGCCGAACTTGAAGCCGTCCTTGACGGACGCCGTTCCGGATTCGGCATAGGCGGTCAGCTTGTTCATGACCGGCTGGGAGCCCTTGGACCCCCGGATATAGAATACGCCGTAAGACGCGCCGACCATGGGAGCCACCCTGCTCAGAAACGAGCGGGCCAGCCCTTCCAGACTGTTCATTCCTTGCGTCATCGTGGCGACCTCCGCCACCCGGTTCGTGATCCAGGCCTGCGCTTCCAGACTGACGAGCAAGCTATTGGTCGCATCGGCAAGATCCTTGATCTCGTCCTTTGTTTTAACGTGGATCCGCTTCGACAAATCGCCTTTGGCGGAAGCGATTTGCCCGATCGTGGCGGCTACCTGCTTGATCGTCTTGGAGACGGAGCCGGATACGTACGCGACGATGAGGAGGGAAGCAATCGCGACCGCGAACAACAGGATATACAAGCTGAGCGTGATGACGCGATTGCGGCTTTCCAGCTCGATAATGTAGGATTTGGTGTCGTTCAGATGATCCATGCGCATATCCTCGAGCTGCGTTCGAAGCTTGTCGATATCGCCCTTTCCGGGATCGTTGCGGAAAAATTCCAGGATTTTTTCGGTTTCGTTGTTAGCCCTCATCCGGATGGTCGGTTCTCCGGTGTTCGTAATCCAATTCTGAATCGTCAGCTTGACGGCATCCAGCTCTTTGAGCGCGGCCGGTTTGCCGGCAAACAAGGCGGCCAGGCTGTTGTAGTTCGCCTCCCATTGCGCTTTGCCCTCCTGATAGGGCAATAGGTAGGATTGCTCGCCCGTAATGACGTAACCCCGCTGGCTTGTCTCCATGCTAATGACGTTGTAGCGAATATTGGTGATGAAATTGTGGATCTCCAGGTCGCGGCTCGTAATCCGTTCGATCTCCTCCTGGAGGGACGTGATCCGGTCCGTTACCACGGCGATCGTGACGCCTAGACAGCAGATGACGAGCAAATAGCCGATGGCGATTTTCATTCGGATGGTTAATTTCCATTTATTAAACATTGGGCAATGATCCTCCCGTTATTAAGTTCCGATAATGAAGTACTATAAATCTATTACCCATTATAACATGCGACGGATCATTACCCAATTCGGAAGGCAAACATTTCCTGTGTTTCAACATGCCCGTAGCGGGGTAAAAACGGGATAGAACATTACAAATCCTGAATCGAGGTGTCCGTTATGGATCTATTAATCGGCATTTGTTTGGTCGTAATAACGTTAGCGCTCATTATACTTGTAGTTGCGGTTACGAGGACGTTCAAGCAGGCGGAGACGTTTATAGCGGAAACCAAGAGAACGGTCGGCGAGCTGCGGTCCGAGGTGCTCCAGATGAGCAGCGAAGCGCGAGAGGTCGTGCAGAATACGAATGCGGTCACGGTCGATGCGAGAAGGAAGCTGAAGGAGCTGGACGGACTGTTCCATACCGTCAGCGATCTCGGAGAAGCCGCGCACGCGCTTACGTCGGCAGCCAAACAGGCGGCGGCGGGCGTGCTGGAGAAGACGGAACAAAACGTCGTCGCCCGCGCTTCTGCGCACGGCGCCGCCTCATCCGCCCACTCAGCGCACCGAAGCGCGAAAGCCGCGGACAACGGCGGTCAAGTAAGAAAGACGGCTGCGGCGATCGCCGAAGTCATCGCTTCATCCGTCCGCATCTGGAGCAGACTGAAAGCCAATTGAGGTATACTTCAAAGACGGAGAGGAACGTGTACATGATGATGAACCAAACGCCAATCAAGCTGCGCATACCTGCGGAAGCCGATTATCTGGATATCGTCCGCGCGGCATTGTATGCCATTGCCGCCAAAGCGGGATTCGCTTACGAGGATATCGAAGATATGAAGGTCGCGATCATGGAGGCATGCTCCAATGCGATTCTGCACGCCTATAAGGGAAACGACGACCGCGGAGAAGTGGATATCGAATTTCTATCCGCCGAAGACGGGCTCTGCATAACGGTTCGGGACTACGGTGCTGCGCGGTCGGATCGCGAAGCTTCCATTACCTCGACGGGCTTGCACGGGACGCCGATCAGCGAGGCGCCGATCGGCGGTCTCGGATTGTTTATGATGAAAGCCTTGATGGATGACGTCAAAGTCCGGGTCAATAACGGCACGGAGGTTGTACTCACCAAGCGCATGAGCAGAAATGAGGAGATGGTATGAATTCAGGTTCAGGTACCTCTGAGCTGACTTCGCAGGAAGCATTGGCGCTGCTGGAGCAATATCGGGAGACCGGCTGCAACGATGCCGCGACCGAGCTGCTGCGCCATTACGAGCCGATCGTTCGCATGGCGGCGGGCAAGCTGTCGCGCAGCAGGCCCGATCTGTACGAGGATATGTATCAGGTCGGACAGATGTCCATGCTGCGCCTCTTCGCGCAATATAACGCGGACCGCGAAATTCCGTTCGAGGCGTATGCGATGAAAAGCGTAGTCGGCCATCTCAAAAACTATTTGCGCGATAAATCATGGTATATACAAGTGCCAAGGCGGCTCAAGGAGAAGGGATTGCTGCTTGGCCGCGCCATCGACGAGTTGTCCGGGCAGCTGGGCCATTCGCCCAAGGTAGAGGAAATTGCGGCCTACTTGGAGCTGTCCGTCGAAGAAACGATCGAGGTGATGACCTCCAGGGAGTCGTACCAATACGTTTCCTTGGACACGCCGCTGTCGACCGAAGGAGAGAGCGCGGCCACGATCGGGGATATGATCAGCTCGGACAACGACGAGATGATGTCGCTCGACGGCCGGATGGATCTGCAGGAAGCGTTAGGCAAGCTCAAGGAAGAAGAGGCGAAGGTCGTGTCGCTCGTCTATGCGGGCGGGCTGTCCCAACGCGAAATCGCGACGCAGCTCGGCATCTCGCAGATGAGCGTGTCGCGCATCCAGCGCCGGGCGATCGCCAAGCTTCGCGAGCTGCTCCAAGACGATTATGCCGAAAGCGCCGCCGCGCAGGAGGAACAGAACAATTAGGCGATCCGCCCGTTCATAGACTCAGCCGCCATCGCGAGCTGCCTTCTTGCCGTCAATGAATGCTCCTAGTATAATGGGGGCGATTAACGGCTTGAAGGCCGTTCGTTTTTTCGCGATGTACCCCAAAAATCTAGCGAACGGAACGGAGGGACGGCAATTGCGTCTGATCTTGGATAACATCGTCAAACGATTCGGAGATAAACAGGTGCTCCGGGGGGCCGGCTTCAGCTTTGAGCAGGGGAATATTTATGGCCTTCTGGGCCGCAACGGGGCAGGGAAGACGACGTTGTTCGATTGTTTGGGACGTCGATCGACGCCTATTTCGACATGATGAGCATGTCCGAGGAGGATCGCCACCGGCTGATCAAAGGGTATTCCCACGGGATGAAAAACAAATTGCAAATGCTGCTTTTTCTCATCACGAGACCTCCCGTCATTCTGCTCGACGAACCGCTTACCTCCTTTGACGTCATTGTGGCTCTTGAGATGAAGCGGATGCTGAAGGAGCTGAAGAAGGAGCATATCCTCATCTTCTCGACGCATATTCTGCAGCTCGCTTCCGACCTGTGCGACGAGCTGGTCGTCCTGCACAAGGGCGAATTGTCTTCCGTTCCTTCCGAGCTTCTGCATAGCCCGGATTTTGAGCAATCCGTCATCAACCTGCTGAAGGACGAGGAGCATGCCGACCATGTTTAGCACGCTGCTGGCGATCCGCACGCCCATTGCGGCCAATTTGCTCATCTTCTATATCCAGAAGCTTCCGATCATCGGCAAAATGATCCCCAATAGCATCTATTCCAACCTGGAGCTCGAAAAGGCGATTTCCATTATCGCCCTGCTGCTCGCCTGGCTGTGGGGGTTCGTTCTCCGCTTCCTCTACGTGGGTCTCATGATTTATCTGCCCGTTGCGGGAATCGCCGGCGGAGAATGGACCGAGGAGCAACGCTTTGGGCAGTTTGCGCATATTTTCGCCATTATCGGCTTCGCGGTCGCGTCCGTAAGCAGCGCAACGGTGCTGGAACCCAAGCGGGAGAAATACATAGCCGTAAAGCTGATGCGAGTATCCCCCACGAGATATATGACGACGACGCTGGCTTACCGGTACGTTACGTTTGCGATTTATTTGCTTCCGGCCATGCTCGTGTTCGCAACCCTGCTAGGGGCTTCCATTCTGGAAGCGTCCATGCTGACGCTTATGGTCACGCTGTGGCGCGTGATGGCGGAATACGGCCATCTCAAGCTTTTTGAGCGAGCGGGCATCGTTTTAATCAAAAAAACAGGAATCGTTTGGACGGTGATTTTGGCAGGATACGCCGCCGCTTACGCGCCGCTTCTGCTGGACATGGCGCCGTCAACCGGGGATTATGTTCTCCGATGGCCCGTCTTTATCGTCATTGCGGCGGGAGGCTGGTTCGCCGCCTCGCGGCTGGCGCGATACGGTCTTTATAGAGAAGCGGTCGACGCCGCGACCATGCGGGATGATCCGCTGCTCAACATCGGCCGGATGATGGCGGACGCGCAGAAAAAAAGCGTGGAGTCGAAGGAAGGCGACTATGAGCTGCGGCAGGACCAAAAGGATAGGCCGAAACACAAGCAAGGCCATGCCTATTTGAACGTGCATTTCTTCCGGAGGCACAGGAGCTTGATCAGCGGACCGCTTAACAGACGGTTAGCCATCGTCGGCGCTTTGGGAGCCGCGGGCGTTATTCTGGCCCTCATGTTCCGTCCGCAATTGCAGCAGCTGGGCTGGGGCCTGGAGATGCTCCTTCCCTACCTGGTGCTGACGATGTATTTCATGTCGGTCGGAGAAAGCATATGCAGAGCGATGTTCTACAATTGCGATCTTAGTCTGATGAGATACGGCTTCTATCGAGGCGCCGCGTACATTCACTTTCGCATCCGCCTTGTCCAGATCGCGAAGCGGAACCTGCTGATTGCAGCCGCGACGGGGCTGTCGCTCACGGCCGTCGCGTTCGCGGCGGGCGCCGCCGATCTCAATGCGGAGCTGCTGATGCTTTGGCTCTGCGTCATCGCGCTGTCCTTGTTCTACAGCGTGCACCATCTGTTTATGTATTATATGTTCCAGCCGTATTCGACGGAGCTTAACATAAAGAATCCGCTCTACATCGCAGTGAACATGGGCGTGTCGTTCGCGAGCGGCTTAAGCATCGTTTGGCGCGGACCGGCCGTCCCTTTCACGATCATAATCGTTGGCTTGACGGTCCTATACTTGGCCGCTGCCCTCGTTCTCGTGCGGAAGCACGGCACGAGAACGTTCCGGGTGAAGTAAAGGGAATGAGTTCGATTTCATAACGGGACGAAACGGACCACGCAGAGCAATCGCCCGCGTGGTCCTGTTCATGATTTTGTCCGATTATTGAGTAGGGTCGGGCTGGAGGCCTTTGTTCTTGACTTCGGTATTCGTCGGCATCTTATCCATTTCCTTGCCTAGCTTCTGGATGTCGTCTTGGAGGGGCGCCATGGAGTTGATGTCCGTCTTCACGCCTTCGACAGCGCCGCTCACCGCTCCTCTGACACCGTCCACGCCGCCCTTGACGCCTTCCGCGGCACCCTGGGCTGCGCCTTTTACGCCTTCCATGGCGCCTTGCGCCGCTTCCCGCGTATTCTCGCAGACGCTGGCAGCTACTTCCTTCGTGCGTTGTCCGATGGCCTGAAGCGTGCTAGCCAAATCCGACCGTAGACGTTCGCCTGTTTTGGGCGCGAAGAGAAGGGCTGCGGCTGCTCCGATAATTCCTCCGACGACTGCGCTTGTAATGATTCCTCCTGCTGCAGTTCCTTGCTTAGACATATGCGATCACTCCTATTCTCGAATTGGGTATCAAGGCCAGCTTGCCTTATAGGAAATACTTAACCCCGAGCCCGTCGCTTGAAACATGTAACCGCACGCTAATTATTTCCATGTCATCGCTGGCAATATTTTACCACCCAACGCCTAATAATAGGAGCATCGCATGGAGAGGGGAGCTGACTAACGGTTTGTCACAAAAAAGGATACGGGTCTTGGTCGTCTTGATTCTGCTGCTAGCCGTTGCGGCCGGGACGACCTGGGTATGGATGGCGCTTCGCGCCGAACCGGGCGAAGGCCATCAAGAAGTAGCCGGCTTATCCATGAAATCGGATAATGAAAAGTACGATGTCATCGTTGCGGGTAGCGATCCCGAAGGGGTGGCGGCCGCGTTGTCGGCGGCGCGAAACGGATTGCGCGTGCTGCTTGCGGACGGCAAGAACCGGGATCGTCTCGGCGGACTGATTACGATGGGCTGGCTGAACTCGCTCGACCTGAATATCGCGCCACTGCAGCCGGGAGAAGTTAGAGCGAAGGGCAGTCATGATTTTTTGAACAAAGGCATTTTTCAAGAGTGGTACGACCGGATGGGCCGAACGTCCATTGATGTGGCGGAAGCAGCGGACGCGTTCAGGCAAATGGTAGAAGCGGAGCCCAACATATCTTTGCTGCTGGGCGTGAAGTCGATGCAGCCGTTGATGCGCGGGAACGCGGTCGAGGGACTGATCGCAACCGACGGTTCGGGAGTGCGGCGAGTCCTGCATGCGCGATCGGTAATCGATGCGACCCAAGACGGCGATATTGCCGCATTGGCCGGCGTGCCGTATACGTTCGGACGCGAGGACCTGGGCAATCCCGGAGCCCGGATGGCGGTGACGCTTGTCTTTAAGCTGAGCGGAATGACGCCGGAGATATGGGAATCGTTCCGCAAAAGAGAAGATACCGGAGTCGACAGCAGCAGCGCCTGGGGCTTCCCGTCGGCCAGCGCCTATCCGTCTTCCGAGCCGGAAAAGGTCGCTCTTCGCGGGCTGAATATCGGGCGTCAGAACGACGGATCGATACTGGTCAACGCGATGCATCTCTTTGGCGTGAATCCGCTGGACCCGGCTTCCGTGCGAGAAGGCTGGAAGCTCGGCAGTCAAGAAGCGCCGCGTATCGCCGAATATCTAAAGAAGACGTATAAAGAGATGCAGGATCTGACCTACGCGGGCGTTGCTCCGGAGCTGTATATTCGGGAGAGCCGGCATATCCGGGGGGAATACCGGCTGACGATGGCGGACGTGATGGAGAATCGGGACCACTGGGACGCCATTGCCTATGGCTCCTACGATGTCGATATTCAGCGGCTCGGGCGAGACGATCACGGGGCGATCATGATGTCCCCGCAGCAGTACGGCGTCCCGTTCAGAACGCTTGTCCCTAAGGTAGTGGACGGACTGCTGGTCGTAGGTCGATCCGCCAGCTTCGATTCGTTGCCCCACGGCAGCGCGCGGGTTATTCCGCTTGGCATGGCGACCGGCGAAGCCGCGGGAGCAGCCGCCAAGGTAGCGCGCGACGCGGGGATGACGTTCCGTCAACTATCCGCCTCGCGGGACGGCATTGCCAGCCTGCGGGAGAAGCTGAGCGCGCAAGGAATGGATTTGGCCATGCGCGCGGCGGTTGCCCCGGCGTACCGCAGCCATCGGACGTATCCGGGGCTGCTGGCCGCGGTCAGCATGGGCATGACGCTGGGCGGCTACGACAACAACCGTTGGGATCTCGACGGACCGTCGAACAAGGATCGGTATTACACGATGATGCTGCGGCTCGCCAAGATCCATGCCGATCGCTTTAAGGGCGAGCCGCAGCGGTCTTTGAGCGGCTTTGTTCGGTCGCGTGCTCCGCTAAAGCTGGAGGATGCCGCTTACGCGCTGCTATGGACCGCCGGCATTCAGGTGAAGCCGGGACATGCCGTCGCCGAGCTTAAAGCGAGGAATTGGATCGCGTCGGATACCTGGGCGCTCGTCGAGCATCCAGAGAGCTTGACCAACGGCGAGACGTTTATGCTCGTGCGGGATGCCGTCGCGCGACATGCCGGCGTCACGTACCGATAAGGAAGGGCGTCGGCATGTCATGGAGGGCCGGCGGCATATACCGGCAAGGAAGGCCGGCGGCAGATACCGGTATGGCTGGTCGTAGGCACACACTATGGAAGCCCCCGGCATAAACCGATGAGGCAGGCCAGCGCACGTACCGGTAAGACTGATCGTAGGAAAACACTAATGAGCCCTGGCATAAACCGATGAGGCAGGCCAGCGCACATACCGGATAGTTGATCGGGAGCGTAACGGACACCACAGTCGTTATTTCGCGAAAGTGGAGCCACAGCCATATGTAACGGACAGAGAGAGGCTGTCGATTCATTGTTGATGGCAGCGAAAGCCAAGTCGTGGCTGAACGTAACGGACACCACAGTCGCTATTTCGCGAATATGGAGCCACATCCGCTTGTAACGGACACAGACGACCTTAATGACATCAAAACCGCGTAGAATGGGCGGAAATACACCAAATAGTTATAATGAACGAAACCGACGTCGCTTTGCTTCTACGTAGATTAATTTGGAAATAATGGAGTTTGTGAAACACCCATTAAAATACCA